>Ga0209333_1000145_pt1 | contig 39992 bp, 35 predicted proteins | sample BlaSpr_A8_OM2_O3_FD_187982 | JGI IMG/M metagenome (GOLD analysis project Ga0209333, IMG submission 187982) | Forest soil microbial communities from Thunder Bay, Ontario, Canada - Black Spruce, Ontario site 2_A8_OM2_O3 (SPAdes) (version 2) | ecosystem: Environmental > Terrestrial > Soil > Boreal... | reverse complement strand
TGCCAAGGACCGTTGCCGATGCGGTCGCGCGCGTTGACCGCCGGCTGGCCGTTCGCGGCCTGCGTGCTCATATAGGCGTGCCAGCTGCGCGCGCCGGCGCCGGCCGCCTGGGCGAGCTGCTGGCAATGTTGATCGGCGCCGGCGAGGCCGCCGATGAGCAGGTACTGGGCGGACGGGAGCAGCCGCAGCGGCTGCGTCCGGTCACGGGGAATCCGCACGTCGGAGCACGTGGACAGCAGGAGGGAGTCGTTAAGGCGCGTGGCATCGACCGTGACCGCGACGCCGGTGAGGGTGAGCTTGGTGCCGCCACGGCCCTGGGCCACCGCGTCGAACGACGGGTCGAAGCTGAGTGTTCCGCCGGTTACGGAGAACGCGAACCCGCCTGGGTCGGTCGTGCTGTGCCGGACGTGGTAGGCGCCGTCGGGCAGCGACAGGGCGGCGCCGGCGCTGCCATCGATCGTCTGCTGGCCGAGCTCCGGGAGCACGAACTGGGGGTCGGTGAGGGCTGAGGTGTCGATCGTGATGTCGGTCATCAGAACGGAGTCCGGCCGTGAATTTCCAGCTTGGGGAGCGTAGCGAGCTTGGTATGCGCCCGGGTCGGGTCTCCCGGGAGCCATCCGATTCCCGCCAGAGCGCCGACATCGAGATCGGCGCGCATCAGCAGGGAGGTGTACGGGCTCCAGGTCGACATCGTGTAGAAGATCGTCGTTGAGAGGCCCGCTTCTCCTCGGATCAGCGGTTCGATGATCGCCGGCGAGTAAGGAGTTCCGGGTGTGTCAGCCGGGCCGGCTGGTGGCACCGGCATGCTTACGTCGTACATCCAGTCCCGCCGGGCCAGGCCCGGCTGGACTGGGAGGTCGTGCAGGACATCGCCAACCGGATCGGGCTCGGCTGGACCTACGCATCGCCGCGGGAGGTCTTCGAGGAGATCGTCGCGGTGATGCCCAACTACGCCAACCTGAGCTACGACAACCTGGGCTCCACGGGCAAGCTGTACCCGAACCCGGACCCGGAGCACAGCGACGGCACCGTGGTCATGTTCGGCGAGACGTTCAAGACCGATGACGGGCTGGCTCACCTGGTGCCCGCCGAGTGGATGCCGGCCAAGGAACTGCCCAGCGACGAGTACCCGATGATCCTGTCCACCGGCCGGCTGCTGGAGCACTGGCACACCGGCTCGATGACCCGCCGGTCCTACGCGCTCGACGCGATCAGCCCCAGGGCCGAGATGTACCTGCACCCCGACGACGCGGCCGGGCTCGGCCTGGCCGACGGCGAGCCGGCCCGGGTGACCTCGCGCCGGGGGACGATTGTGCTGGCGACCCGCTACTCCTACCGGGAGAGCCGCGGCAGCTGCTTCATCCCGTTCCACTTCCGCGAGGCCGCGGCCAACCTGCTGACGATCGACGAGATCGACCCGTTCGGCAAGATCCCCGAGTTCAAGTTCTGCGCGGTGCGGATCGAGCCGGCGACCGGGTCGGAGCTGGCCGGGTCGGCCAGCGAGGCCGTGCCCGAGACGCAGGTGCGCTGATGGCCCGAGCCCAGGCCCGGGCAGCGGGCGTCGAGGCGCGCGCGGGCAAGTTTCCCGGCCCGAGCCTGATCCCGGCGCTGCAGGCCATTCAGGAGCGGCTCGGCTGGCTGCCGCGCGAGGAACTCGAGGTGCTGTCCAGGGATACCCGCCGGCCGCTGTACGAAATACAGGGTCTGATCTCGTTTTACCCGCATTTCCGCACCAACCCGCCGCGGCCGGTCGCGCTGCACGCCTGCCACGACCTGTCCTGCTGGCTGCAGGGCGCGGATCAGCGCGTGGCCGACCTGCGGGGCCGCTACGGCGACGACGCCGAGGTCGAGTTCACCGAGGTGTCCTGCATCGGCCGGTGTGACACGGCGCCCGCGGTCGCGGTCAACGAGGCCCCGGCAGCAGCCGACGACACGGACGCGCTCATCACCGCCGCCCGGACCGGCCGCCGGACCGAGCCCGTGCCCCGGGTCTATGGCGGCGGCGTGCCCTGGCCCAACGACCCCTACCCGCCGACGGCGGGCGCGGGTGGGAGGTACGCCGCGTTGCGGAAGGTGCTCTCGGGCGAGCTGGGGGCCGATCAGGTGATCAGCGCCCTGCAGGACTCCGGGCTGCGGGGGATGGGCGGCGCCGGCTTTCCTGCCGGGCGGAAGTGGGGGCTGGTGGCCGCGCAGCAGGCCAGCCCGAAATACGTGATCTGCAACGCGGACGAGTCCGAGCCGGGGACGTTCAAGGACCGGCAGATCCTCGCCGAGCAGCCGCATCTGGTCCTCGAGGGGCTGCTGCTCGGGATGGCCGTGATCGGAGCCGAGGAAGGCTGGGTATTCATCCGGCATGAGTACGGCCAGGAAGAAGCGGTGATCCGCGGTGAGATCGAGGCGCTGCGGGCGGCCGGCCTTGTCGGGCAGGACGCCGCGGGCAGCGGCCGGCGGCTCTCGGTCGAGGTGTTCACCTCGCCGGGCGGCTACATCCTCGGCGAGGAGTCGGCGCTGATCGAGTGCATGGAGGGCCACCGCGGGGAGCCGCGCAACAAGCCGCCGTTCCCCGGAACCTACGGCCTGTGGGGCCAGCCGACGCTAATGAACTCGGTCGAGACGTTTGCGCACGTCCCGGTCATCGTGGCGAACGGGGCCGACTGGTGGAAGGCACAGGGCACCGGCGACGGCACCGGGCTGAAGTTCTTCGCGGTATCCGGCCACGTCGAGCGCCCCGGGGTGTACTGCGTGCCGATGGGCACGACAGCGCGCCGGTTGCTCGAGATCGCGGGCGGCGTCAGCGGCGGCCGGGCGGTCGGCGCGATCCAGCCGGGCGGCGCGTCATCGAACTTCCTCGGGCCCGACCAGCTCGACGTGCCGCTGAACTTCGACACGCTGGCCGCGGCCGGGTCGATGCTCGGCTCGGGCGCCCTGGTCGTGATGGCCGAGGGCACCGACCTGCTCGCGGCGGCAACGAATGTGCTGCGCTTCTTCCGGAACGAGTCGTGCGGCAAGTGCGTCCCGTGCCGGGTCGGTTCCGCGAAGGCGCACCGGATCCTCAGCGACCTGCTGGCAGACGGCGGAGGCGTGGCCGAGGTGGACGGGCGCATCGGCGAGCTCGAGGAGACCCTGCGCAAGACCTCGATCTGCGGGCTCGGCCAGGTCGCCCTCGGCCCGGTAGCAAGCGTGCTCAAGCTTGGAGACCAGCGACGGAGCCCATGACGCCGACGCCCCGGGGCCGTGAGTTCTTCGCCACCCGGACCGTTGCGGAGGCGCTGGCCGGTTTCCGGCCCGCGCGGCGAACACCGGCCGAGACCATACCGCTCACCGACGCCCTGCACCGGATCCCGGCGGCGCCGGTCACCGCCGCGCACCCGCTGCCCGGCTTCGCACGCTCGACCGTGGACGGCTATGCGGTGCGGGCGGCCGACACCTACGGGGTCTCGGAGGGGCTGCCCGGCTATCTCGACGTGGCGGGCGCGATCCGGATGGGCGCCGCGCCGGACGTCGCGGTCAGCCCAGGAACGGCGGTCGCGATGCCGACCGGCGGCATGCTGCCGCCCGGCGCCGACGCGGTCGTGATGATCGAGTACACCGCAGAGGCGATGTCGGGAACCATCGAGGTGGTCCGGCCAGTGGCCCCGGGCGACGGCGTCATCCGGGCCGACGAGGACGCCGCTCCCGGGACCGCGATCGTGCCGGCCGGCCGGCCGCTGCGGGCCCAGGACCTGGGCATGCTCGCGGCCGCCGGGGTCACCAGCGTGACCGTGCACGCCCGCCCGGTGGTGACGGTCTTCTCGACCGGCGACGAGGTGGTGCCACCGGACACCGCGGCGCTGATGCCCGGGCAGGTGCGGGACGCGACCGCGGTCGCGCTCGCCGCGCTGATCACCGAAGCGGGCGGCGACCCGGTCCCCGGCGGCATCGTCGCCGACGACCCGGGCCTGCTCGAGGCCGCGCTGCGGCTCGCGCTCGACGGCAGCGACCTGATCGTGGTATCGGCGGGCTCGTCGGTTGGGGCGCGGGACGAGACCGCCGCCGCCGTCGGCCGGCTCAGCGAGCCGGGCATCTGGTGCCACGGCCTGGCGATCAAGCCGGGCAAGCCCACGCTGCTCGCCGAGTGCGCGGACGTGCCGGTCATCGGGCTGCCTGGCAATCCCCGGTCCGCTCTCGTGGTCTTCCGGCTGATCGGGATGCCGCTGGTGCGGCTCGTCGCCGGGTGCACCCAGCCGCCAGCCGAGGCCACCGTGCACGCCCGGCTCGACCGCGACCTGGCGTCCGCCACGGGCCGGCTCGACGTGGTCCAGGTCCGGGTTTCGGGCGGCTGCGCGAGCCCGGTCTTCGGCATGTCGGCGCTGCTGTCCGTGCTCACCACGGCCGACGGATACGTGATCATCCCCGAGGAGGCGACCGGGCTCGCCGCCGGTACGGAGGTCGACGTCACGCTGTACCGTTGATCGCGGTCATGAGCAACAGCCCATTTATCCGCGATGTCCCGGCTGCCGACGCCCTCGAGGCGTGGCGCAGCGCGCGAGCGGCCGGGGGCTGCCCGGCCCGGCTGCCCGCGATCCGGCTCCGGCTCGAAGACGCCGCCGGCCGGGTCACCGCCGAGCCGGTGTGGGCCACCCGCTCCTCGCCGCCGTTCGACGCCGCCGGGATGGACGGGATCGCGGTGCGGGCCGCCGACACCCTCGGCGCGAGCGAGACCACCCCGGTCTATCTGGAACCGGACGCGTACGACGTCGTGGACACCGGCGACCCGATGCCCGACGGGCGCGACGCGGTGGTCATGCGCGAGCACGTGCACTACCGCGGCGCCGCCGCCGAGCTGCGCGCCGCCGTCCCGCCCTACCAGCACGTGCGCTCGATCGGCGAGGACGTCTCCGCCGCTGAGCTGCTGCTGCCCGAGGGCCACCGGCTGCGGGCCGTCGACCTGGCCGCCGCCGCTGCCGCCGGGGCCACCCACCTCAGCGTGCGGCGCGCCCCGGTTGTCCTGATCCTGCCCACCGGCGACGAGGTGCGGCCGATCGGCACGCCGACCGGACCGGGGGAGATCCTGGACACGAACTCGCTGATGCTCGCCACCCAGGCGCGCGAAGCCGGCTGCGAGGCCCGCTGCCTGCCGATCGAGCCCGACGACCCGGCCCGGCTGGCCGGGGCCGTCCGCGGCGCGGTGGCCGGCTGCGACCTGCTGATCATCGTCGCGGGCTCGAGCGCGGGCCGTGACGACTACACGGCCTCGATCGTGGCCGAGCTCGGCACCCTCGCCGTGCACGGCGTGGCGGTGCGGCCCGGCCACCCGGTCGTGCTCGGCGTCGTCGAGGGCACGCCCGTGCTCGGCGCGCCCGGCTACCCGGTGTCCGCCGCGCTGACCTTCGACATCTTCGCCGGGCCGCTCCTGGCCGAGCTGGAGGGATCGATGCCCCGCCGCCGCCCGCGCGCGCGGGCACGGCTGGCCCGCAAGCTGGCATCCCCGCTCGGCATGGACGACTGGGTGCGGGTGCGCCTGGGGATGGTGGGCGGCACCATGGTCGCCACCCCGCTGCCGCGCGGCGCTGGCGTGCTCACCTCGCTGGTCCGGGCCGACGGGCTGCTCGTCGTTCCGGCCGGCCTGGAGGGGCACCACCCCGGCGAGGAGGTCGACGTGGAGCTGCTGCGCGGCCTTGACGAGATCTCCGGCACGATCGTCGCGATCGGCTCGCACGACCTGGTCCTGGACCTGGCCGCCTCGGCGCTGCGCGCCGACGACCCCCGGGTCACGCTCGCGTCGTCGAACGTCGGCTCCCTCGGCGGCCTGGTGGCCCTGCGCGACGGGCTGTGCCACATCGCCGGGTCGCACCTGCTGGACCCGGCCACCGGCGAGTACACCCTGCCCTACCTCGACCGCATCCTGCCCGGGCAGGACGTGTCCGTGGTCCGCCTGGTGCACCGCGACCAGGGACTGATGGTGGCCGCCGGCAACCCCCTCGGCCTGAAGGGCATCGACGACCTGGCCCGCCCCGGCGTGCGCTACGTGAACCGCCAGCGGGGAGCGGGTACCCGCGTCCTGCTCGACCATGAGCTTCGGAACCGGGGGATCAGCCCCGACGCGATCGAAGGCTACCCGCGTGAGGAGCCGACTCACCTGGCCGTGGCGGCCGCAGTGGCGGCCGGGCGCGCCGACGCCGGCCTGGGCATCAACGCGGCCGCGCGGGCCTTCGGCCTCGACTTTCTGCCGGTCACACGCGAGCCTTACGACCTGGTCGTCGGCGCGCGCGACGCGGACAGCCCGCGCCTGGCCCCGCTCTGGGAGCTGCTCGAGTCCGGCCGGTTCCGGGCGGCCGTGCAGGACCTGGGTGGTTACGGCACCGAGGAGATGGGCCGGCGCATCAGGTAGCCGTCGCGGGCCCGGTTGCGCCAGGCCGCCGCCGCCGCGGCCAGCAGTCCGGTGAAGATCACTAGCCCGCCGAGCACGTACAGGTTCCAGCCGATGAGCTGGGCCCCGTGCAGGTGGAAGATCTCACTCATCGGGTGCTTCCTGGTGTTGAAGCCCACCAGGCCGTGCGGGACGAAGGCGAGCGGGCCGGTCCATCTGGTCGGCCAGTCGGCGAACACCGCGAACAGCGCAACACCGAGCGCGAGGTACGCGGCCCTGGCCGCGCCCCCGGCCCGGACGGCGGCGTCGGCCAGCAGGGCCAGCACCGGCACGATCCACACCCAGTGGTTGTCCCAGCTGATCGGCGAGACCAGCACCCCGGTCACGGCGCAGGTCACCCAGCCGGCGGTCGGACGGCCCGCCCGGGCCAGCAGGGCCGCCGCGGCCAGGCCCAGGCAGGCGGTGACCACCGCGGCAGCCAGCCACAGCGCGGTAACCGAGCCAGCGCCCTCCGGCGTCCTGGTGAGGAGCGCGAGCACGGACTGGTTCAGCAGCGAGCCGAGGCTCTGGTTCGTGAAGTTCCCGGCATGCAGGAAGTAGCCCGTCAGCCACCACTTCACCGACTCGCCGGGCAGGACGGCGAAGCCGATGACCACGGTGACGGCAAAGACGCCAGTGGCGACGGCGGCCTGGCGCAGCTTCCCCGCCAGGATCAGGTAAGGGATGAAGATCAGCGGAACCAGCTTGATGCCGGCCGCCAGGCCAATACCGGCCCCTTTCCACCGCCGGTGCTCGGGCTGGCACATGTCCCAGGCGATGAGCGCCATGAGCACGAGCTCGATCTGGCCGACGTGGACCGAGCGCAGTACGGGCTCGGTCCAGAGCGCGACCGCGGACACGGCGAGCACCGCGGCCCCGCGCCGCTGACCGTGCCAGCCAAGCTGGCCGAACGTGACCCAGACCGTCGCTACCATCGCGGCCAGGCTGGCCACGGTCATCAGCCATTTCAGCACCGCCCAGGGCAGCAGCGATCCGGCCGCGAACCCCATGGCGGCGAATGGCGTGTAGAGATACTGCACGCCAGGCCGGTACTGCCAGGTGTACAGCCTCGCCGGCGCATGCCGCGTGATCAGGCCCGCGTGGTTGTAGATGTTCAGGTCGAACCAGTCCAGCGTCAGGCCCAGCCGGTGGGTCGCCACGTCGGCCACGTAGGCGGTCAGTGCGATCCCGAACACGGCTGCTGCAAGGCCGAGCGCCCGCCCGGCACGCCGAACGCTGGCGGGCCGAGTCCGCACCGGATTCCTCAGGCCCAGCCCTGCCTGTGCCATCAACGTCCTTCCCTAGGCCATCGATGTGCCGGAGTTTCCAGGGGCCCGCGCGACGCTGTGGATTGCCCCATCGGCGCGGGCGCGCCCACTACCCGTTACTGGCTAGCGCAATCCCCGAGTCCGGCACAGCCCGCAGAGCGGGCGCCAGCGTCGCATAGCCGAAGCCATACGCTACCGAGGATCCCGGCAGCCCCGAGTCAAGTGCGAGTCATGGCTCGGTCAAGGTTCCGGGTGACCGGCTGTCTCTTACCCGTCACGCGCTGTTGCCAGGCCGCGCCGATCGCGACAGCGAGCAGCGCGAGGCCGGCCAGCACGAACAGGTTCTCGGTGATCAGCTGGAGGCCGCCGGGCAGCGGATGCAACTCGCCGAGCGGAAGCGGGCCCCACGCGCCGAACAGTGCCGCCGTGACCGCGGCCAGCGCCCACCATTTCCAGCGTGCCGCGCCCGTGGCCCGCAGCGCCGTGGTGGCGAACAGCGCTATCGCGGGCACGACCCAGAGCCAGTGATGGTCCCAGCTGATCGGGAAGATGAGCAGCGAGGTCAGCTCGCACGTCAGCCAGCCGGCCACGGTGCGTCCGGCGCGGTCGAGGATCGCGGCGGCACCCAGGCCGAGCATCACGATCACGGCCGACAGAACGAGCCAGATCGGCGTGGCGTGACGCACACTGTGAATCGACCGCGCGACCATACCGAGTACCGACTGATTCAGCAGGGATTTGACGTTCCCGACATTGCTGGCATGCAGAAAGTACCCGGTGAGCCAGTATTTGACGGACGCGTGCGGCAGGAACACGAAGCCAATAGCGACCGTAACGGCAAAGGCGGCGGTTACGACCACGGCCTGGCGCAGTTTCCCCGTCAGGAACAGGTACGGGATAAAGACCAGCGGCGTCAGCTTGATGCCGGCGGCCACGCCGATGCCGATCCCTTTCCACCGCCGGTGGTCGGGCTGGCAGATATCCCAGACGATCAGCACCATCAGCAGCGGCTCGATCTGGCCCAGGTGCAGGGCGCGCTGCACCGGCTCGATCCAGAGCGCTACGGCCGCTACAGCGGCGAGCGCGGTCGCCCGCCGGCGGCCCTGCCAGCCAAGCGCGCCCAGGGTCAGCCAGATAGTGATGCCGATGGCCGCCAGGCTGGTCATGGTCATCAGCCATCTGAGCGGCGCCCAGGGCAGCAGCGAGCACGCGGCGAACAGCAGCGCCGCGAACGGCGTGTATGTGAACTTAATCCCGCGGCGCAGCTGCCACGTGTAGAGCCGGCGCGGCGCGTTCCTTGCGATCAGGCCGCCGTGGTTGTAGACGTTGAGGTCGTACCAGTCCAGCAGGTGGCCGGGGCTGTGCAGCAGGACCGCATCGACGAGGTACGCCGCAAACGCCACCGCGCAGACTGCGGCCGCCACCGGCAGCGGCCAGCGCCGCTGCCGGGGCAGAAACGCGGTGCCACTGACCCGCTTAAGCCCGGGCCCGGCAGCTACCATCGGGCATCCCTTCTGGTCTGGCTGCGGCCCGGTACAGCTGTCCAGTGAACGCGGATATCCAAAGAACGCGGTCACGATACCCGCGGCAATGCGAAAGATGGGTCAAGCCCAAGTCAGGTTATGGACAGGGTGTAACCGGCTATTAGTCATCGGTTGGGCAAGGGTCATTTGGCAAACGATCGGCGCCAAGCCCGCGGCCCGTCGTGACCCTGACGCGCCGCCCGTCTTGCGGCGCGGGCGGCCGGCATGGTGGCATGCGTACGAGCAGGTTTGCTGCGGGGCGGTGTCGGTGTCTAGGAGGTAGGGCGTGACGGCAGAGATCTTGGGCCAGCGGGCGGAGATAGAGCAGGCGGCCTGGGGCGATGCGGGCGCGACCGTGGCCGCCCGCCTCGCGGCCACGGCGGAACGCTGGGGCGGCGAGCCCGCGTACTCCGACCGCGACGACGGCGGGGCGTGGCAGACGATTACCTGGGAGCAGACCCGCCAGCAGGCATCCGAGCTGGCCGCCGGGCTGATCGACCTCGGCCTGGAGCCCGGTGACCGGGTGGCGCTGATGCTGCCGAACCGGGTCGAGCACGTGCTGGCCGACTTCGCGGTGATGCACGCCGGGGGAGTACCGGTCACGTTCTACGCCACCCTCGCCCCCGACCAGGTCCGCTACGTGGCGGCCGACTGCGGCGCCACGATCGCGGTGCTCGACGGCCCGGCGGAGCTCGCGCGCTGGCAGCCGGTGCTGTCCGAGCTGCCGGGCGTGAAGAAGGTGATCGTCAGGGACGCGGCCGCGTGCCCGCCCGGCGACCAGTACCTGACCTGGGCGGACCTCTTCGAGCGAGGCCGGGCCCGGCTGGCCGCGGCGCCCGGGGCGGTCGCCGACCGGGTGGCCGGGATCGACCCCGATGACCCGGCGACCGTGCTCTACACCTCGGGCACGACGGGGAACCCCAAGGGCGTGATCATCACCCACCGCAACGTGCTCTACGAGGTCGCCACCGGCGACGTCACCGGCTTCGTCGAGCCGCGCACCCGGTGGGTGTCCTACCTGCCGCTGGCGCACATCGCGGAGCGGATGTTCACCATCTACCTGGCCGTGGACTACGCCTGGCACGTCTACTTCTGCCACAACGCAACCACGGACCTGATCGCGACGCTCGGCGCGGTCAAGCCGACCGCGTTCTTCGGGGTGCCGCGAGTCTGGGAGAAGATCCAGGCAGGCATCCAGGCGCTGCTGGCCGCCGAGCAGGATCCGGCCAAGCAGGCCGTGGTCGACGAGGCGATGGCGACCGGCCGCATTTACGTCAAGAGCTGCGAGTTCGGCAACACCACCCCCGATGACCTGGCCGAGGAGTTCGGCCGGGCCGATGAGAGCGTGCTGCGGCCGATCCGGTCCCTGCTCGGCCTCGGCGATGCGGCCACGGTGGTCAGCGCGGCCGCGCCGCTGCCGCCGGACGTGGCGGAGTTCTTCGCCGGGCTGGGCATGAAGATCCTCGACGTCTACGGGATGACCGAAACCAGCGGCGCGTTCACGACCAACACCCCGGACGCGTTCCGGCTGGGGACCGTGGGGCGTGCGGTGCCCGGGGTGGAGGTCTGGATCGCCGACGACGGCGAGATCCTGACCCGCGGGCCGCTCAACACCCCCGGCTACCTCAACCTGCCGGAGCGGACGGCCGAGCTGATCGACGCCGACGGCTGGCTGCACACCGGCGACATCGGCTCGCTCGACCCGGACGGATTCCTGTCCGTCGTGGACCGCAAGAAGGAGCTCATCATCACGTCGGGCGGGGAGAACATCTCCCCGGCCGCGATCGAGAACCTGCTGGTCGCCCACCCGCTGATCGGCCAGGCGCTGAGCTTCGGGGACGGGCAGCCGTATGTGGTGGCGCTGCTGACCCTCGACGGCGACGTGGCGCCGGCGTGGGCCAGGGCGCACGGCATCGAGGCATCCTCGCTGGCCCAGCTTGCCGAGGAGCCCGCGGTGCTCGGCGCGGTGGGCGAGGCGGTGGCCACCGCCAACCAGCACCTGGCCCGGGTGCAGCAGGTAAAGAAGTGGCGGCTGCTGCCGGTCGAGTGGACCGCGGAAAGCGAGGAGCTGACGCCGACGCTGAAGCTCAAGCGCCGGGTGGTGCACGCCAAGTACGCCGACGTGATCGACGCCCTGTACGAGAGCTGAGCCCCGCTATTACGGCCGGAAGATCAGGCAACTGCTCGTCGCGTGCGCGTACAGCTTTCCCTGGGCATCGGTGAGCCGGGCCTGAGCGAGCGCAGTGCGGGAGCCGAGGTGGATGACGGTGCCCTCGCACTGCAGCGGCCCGGTCGACCCGGTGATCGGGCGCAGGAACTTCACGCTCAGGTCCTGCGACGTGTAGTAGGCCCCCTTGGGCAGCATGCTGTGTACCGCACAGCCGCACGCCGAGTCGCACATCGTCGCGTAGATACCGCCGTGCACCGAGCCGATCGGGTTGTAGTGGAACTCGGCGGGCGTGAACTCGAAGACAACCCGGCCCGGGTCGGCGAGAACCATGGTGAAGCCGAGCGTGGCGGCGATCGGGGGAATCGGGAGCGCGCCGTCGAGGAGCGCCCGGAAGAAGTCGATGCCCGCCATCGTCGGCGCGACCGCCGCCGAGATGGCCGGATCCTGCCACTCGTAGCTGCGCTGCCGCTGCGGGTCCGGCCCGCCGTTGCGCTCGGCGAGCCGTGCGCGGTCCGGCTGGGCGTTACGCGGCCCGGAGATCTGCGCCACCGCAGGCTCCCTTCGCTGCAGGCACGCCGGGCAGGTACACCCGGGCGGTCACCGCGTCACCGGCGAACCGGTACCCGGCACCGGCCCACCGCCGGGAGATCATCGCGAGCATCTGCTTGTTCTCCGGCAGCACGTCCATGACCAGCACGCTCACGCCCCGCGCCGTCGCCCGAGCGACCACCCGGTCCAGGACCTGCGAGCCGATGCCCAGGTTCTGCCAGCGGTCGGCCACCACGAGGCCGATGTCGCTCACCAGGCAGCCCTCGGGGCTGAGGCCGTCCGCTGCCATCCCATGGCCCACGATCACGCCGTCGTGTGTCGCGACGATCGCGTCGGTCGTGCGCCCGCCGCCGCACATCCCGCGCAGCACCGCGGGGCTCGGCGGCGACGCCGGGGCGAAGAACCGCAGGAACCGGGTGCGGAGCGAGAGCCCGGTGAGGAACGACAGCATCGCATCGCAGTCCGCCGCGATCACGCTCCGGTACTCGACCGCGCCTCCAGGGCGCGCGGCCACCGGCCGGTCCAGCTCTTCCAACTGAGTTCGGTTCACAGACCCAGCCTGCACCGCCGTTGCTAAGTCTGTCAACCAGACTTAGCATGTGGAGATGAACCGGCCCTGGATCCTCGACTACGACGCGGAGAACTGCACGATCGGCGCTGCGCTGGCGATCGTCGGCGAGAAGTGGACGTTCCTGGTGCTCCGGGAGGCGTTCAACGGCGTCCGCCGGTTCGACGACATCCGCCGCCGCATCTCCGCGCCGCGGCAGGTCCTCAGCGACCGGCTGGCCCGCCTGGTTGACGAGGGGCTGCTGCGCAAGGTGCCGTACCGGGAGCCGGGCCAGCGCTCACGCAGCGAGTACCGGCTGACCGAGAAGGGGCTGGCGCTGTTCCCGCTGATGGCGGCGCTGCTGGAGTGGGGCAACATGTACGCGGCGAGCCCGGACGGCCCTGTCGTCGACCTGCGCCACCGGGACTGCGGCGCCCCGGTGCACCTGGAGCTGCGCTGCGCCGAGGACCACCTCGTCCCATCCCCCCGTGAGATAACCCCGATCCCCGGCCCCGGCGCCCGCCTGATCGCCTAACGCCCCGCGCGCCCAGCGACAGCAACGAGCCGGCGGCGCCAATGACTGGCCGGGGGCAGCGGCGCGCGAACGGCGCGCAAGTGGAAAGATGGCGCCGGTGAGCGGCAGATTCCGGGGGCGGATGCAGCAGGTGCTGGCGGTGCTGGTGGCACTGACCGCGCTGACCGCTTGCGGCACGGCCGGGTCCGGTCACAACGGCCAGGCCGGGCAGCCGATGGCCATGGGACAGCAGCACGCCGCCGAGGCCAACCCCGATCTGGATCCGGGTACCTCGCTCGGCGGCGCCGCAGCGCCCGACTTCCGGCTGACCAATCAGTTCGGCCAGCAGGTCTCGCTCAGCGCGTTCCGCGGCAAGGTCGTGATCCTGGCCTTCACCGACTCCGAGTGCACCACGGTCTGCCCGCTCACCACGATGAGCATGGTGGAGGCCAAGCAGCTGCTCGGCCGGGCCGGCCAGAACGTGCAGCTGCTGGGCATCGACGCGAACCCCGACGCCACCGCGGTGTCCGACGTGATGGCCTACTCGCGCTCGCACGCCATGGTGAACCAGTGGGACTTCCTGACCGGGTCGCCAGCCCAGCTGCACGCCGTCTGGAAGGCCTACCACATCTACGTGCAGATCCAGTCCGGCCAGGTCGATCACACCCCGGCGCTGTTCGTCATCAACCAGCGGGGCCAGGAGGAGAAGGTCTACCTGACGACGATGGCCTACGCCAGCGTCGGCCAGTCGGCCCAGATCCTGGCCAACGAGGTGTCCGGACTGCTGCCCGGGCACCCGCGCCTGGCCAGCGAGCGCTCGCTTTCCTACATCAGCGGGATCTCCCCGAAGACGCAGATCACCCTGCCGGCCGACGGATCGGGCTCGGTCACCCTCGGCCCTGGCAAGCCGCGCCTGGTCGTGTTCTTCGCCACCTGGCTGACCGAGACCTCCGACCTGCGCGCCGAGCTGCTCGCGCTCAACGGCTACGCGCAGGACGCGCGGCGCAGCGGGCTGCCCGCGGTCACCGCCGTCGACGAGGCCGTCATCGAGCCCGGGACCGCCGCGGTGCGGAGCTATCTGGCCGGTCTCGGCCAGCCGCTGCAGTACCCGGTTGGGCTCGACGAGACGGGCAGGCTCGCCGACGGCTACGGCGTGCAGGACCAGCCGTGGCTCGTGCTGGTCTCGTCGTCCGGCAAGATCCTCTGGAGCCACGACGGCTGGCTGACGCTGCCCGCGCTAGAGGCCACCGTCGCCAGCCGGTCCTGACGGCTGTTCGTTCAGCCGCTTCCACTCGGCCTGCGCCGCCGCCGACCAGCGTTCATGCAGGCACCCGAACAGCCGGGCCGCCTCGAGCCCGCGCCAGCCGGCCGGCAGCAGCTCCCGCGGCAGCGCCGGGTCGATGGCCGGGAACCGGCGCCATGCGTGCACCAGCTCGACCTGCCTGGCCAGCACGTCGCCGGGCTCGGCGCCGGAGAACTCGGCGATGAACCGCTCGTACTGCCGCTCGACGGCGTCCAGGTCCCACGCCGCCCGCACCATGTCGGCCGCGCCGTCGAGCCCCGACCGGGTAGCGGTGAACAGGTGCGCGTCGGTGACGCCCGCCTGGCTGAGCACCCGCGCGACCTCGGCCTCGCGCTCCGGGTGGGCGCTGATCCACAGGCCGGGGCCCAGCCAGCCGAGGCCCGCCCAGCCCAGCCGGGTGCGCACGGTGTGCCGTGTGCTCCGGTCGCCGTCCGGGATCCGCGCCGCGACCAGCAGCCAGCGCCGGTCCCAGTTCTCCGCGGCGGACGTGAACGAGTAGATCCGCTCGGCACCCTCGGTCAGCAGCCGCCGCCCGGCGCCGGTGAGATGCCACTGGGTCAGGCGGCCGGTCCTCTCGGCGCTGAGCCAGCCGTCGACCGCGGTGCGCATCAGCGCCTGCCTGGTCGCCTTCTCCGCGATGCCGAGCCGCGCGAACACGGCAATCACCGCCGACGTCCACGCGACGCCGCCGCCCGGCAGCACGAACTCGCCGAGCAACGTGAGCAGCAGCCCGCGCGCGCTCGGCGCACCCGCGGCGTGCCGGCGCGACAGGGCAGGCGGTCGCTCCGTCGGCATGACGGCTAATATTCTACAGCTACTTGACTAAAAGCGATGAACAAGTAGAGCATGAGGAAGATGGCTGTGGATGAGATCCTTGAACGCTCAGCGCCGGGGCCGGTCGGCGAGGCCGGGCGGGTCAGCTTCCAGGTGGAGCCGGGCAGCTACCGGCACTGGCGGCTGACCTTCGACGGGCCGGTGGCCACGCTGGCCATGGACGTGGACGAGCGCGGGGGGCTGCGCGACGGCTACGAGCTGAAGCTCAACTCCTACGACCTCGGCGTGGACATCGAGCTCTACGACGCGGTGCAGCGACTCCGGTTCGAGCACCCCGAGGTGCGCACGGTGGTGCTGACCAGCGCCAAGGACAAGATCTTCTGCGCGGGCGCCAACATCAGGATGCTGGCCGCTTCGCCGCACGCGTGGAAGGTGAACTTCTGCAAGTTCACCAACGAGACCCGCAACGGCATCGAGGACGCCTCGGCCAACTCCGGGCAGACGTACCTGGCGGCGCTGAACGGCACCGCGTCTGGCGGCGGTTACGAGCTCGCGCTGGCGTGCGAGCACATCATGCTCATCGACGACCGCTCGTCCGTGGTGTCGCTGCCGGAACTCCCGCTGCTCGGGGTGCTGCCCGGCACCGGCGGGCTGACCCGGGTGACCGACAAGCGGCTGGTGCGCCGCGATCTGGCCGACTACTTCGCGACCCGGCCCGAGGGCGTCGGCGGGGCCAGGGCCACGGCCTGGCGGCTGGTGGACGAGGCGGTGCCGCGGCCGCGATGGGACCAGGCCGTTGCCGAGCGCGCGGCGGAATTTGCCGCCCGCTCCACCCGCCCTACCCGCCCTGCCCGCTCGGGCCGACCAGACGGGGCGGATGGCATCGCGCTGACGCCGCTGGCCAAGCGGCGCGACGACGACAGCATCGGCTACGAGTACGTGACCGCGGCGCTGGACCGGCCGGCCGGCACGGCGACGATCACCGTCGCGGGCCCGGAGCAGGACCCGCCGGACGCCGGCGCGATCGGCGCGGCAGGCGTCGCGTTCTGGCCCCTCGCGGTCACCCGTGAGCTCGATGACCTGATCCTCGACCTGCGCACGAACGAGCCCGAGCTGGGCACCTGGGTGCTCAAGACCATCGGGGACCCGGGCCGGGTGCTGGCCTACGACCGGCTGCTGCTGGAGCACTCCGGCGACTGGCTGGTCAACGAGATCGCGGGTTACCTCAAGCGCACGCTGAAGCGCCTGGACGTGACCAGCCGCAGCCTGATCGCGCTGATCGAGCCGGGCAGCTGCTTCGCCGGCTCGCTGTTCGAGCTCGCGCTGGCCGCCGACCGGTGCTACATGCTGCTCGGCGTCTTCGAGGACGGCGACCCGGACACCGGGCCGGCGGAGATCATGGTCGGGGAGATGAACCTCGGCCCGCTGCCGATGGGCAATGGGCTGACCCGGCTGCAGACCCGCTTCCTGGGCGACGCTGCTGCGCTCGCGGCCGCCACCGAGGCGGCCGGCCGGCCGCTGCAGGCCGACCAGGCCGAGGAGCTCGGCCTGGTCACGTTCGCGCCCGACGACATCGACTGGGACGACGAGGTCCGCATCGCGGTGGAGGAACGCGCCAGCTTCAGCCCTGACGCGCTGTCCGGGCTCGAGGCCAACTACCGGTTCGCGGGGCCGGAGACGATGGAGACGAAGATCTTCGGCCGGCTGACCGCCTGGCAGAACTGGATCTTCAGCCGGCCCAACGCGTCCGGGCCCGACGGCGCGCTGCGCCGGTTCGGCACCGGGCAGCGGGCCCACTTTGACCGGAAGCGAGTCTGAGCCATGACCACCCCCGACTACGCCGAGAAGATCCCGAACAACGTCGACCTGCGTGACGACCGGCGGCTGCAGCGGGCGCTGGAGTCGTGGCAGCCGAACTTCCTGTCCTGGTGGGAGTCGATGGGCCCGACGCTGCCGACCCAGGACGTCTACCTGCGCACCGCGGTCAACGTGGGCCGCGAGGGGTGGGCGCACTTCGGGCACGTGGCCATGCGCGACTACCGGTGGGGGATCTTCCTTTCGGAGCGCAACCCGGACCGGCGCATCGGCTTCGGTGAGCACAAGGACGAGCCGCCCTGGCAGCAGGTCCCCGGCGAGTACCGGTCCGACTTGCGCCGGCTGATCGTCATCCAGGGTGACACCGAGCCCGCATCGGTCGAGCAGCAGCGCAACCTGGGCGCCACCGCGCCGAGCCTCTACGACCTGCGCAACCTGTTCCAGGTGAACGTCGAGGAGGGGCGGCACCTGTGGGCGATGGTGTACCTGCTGCAGGCCTACTTCGGCCGGGAGGGGCGCGAGGAGGCCGAGGAACTACTGCACCGCAACTCCGGCAGCAAGGACGCGCCGCGGATCCTGGGCGCGTTCAACGAGGAGACCCCCGACTGGCTGTCGTTCTTCATGTTCACGTACTTCACCGACCGGGACGGCAAGTACCAGCTCGGCACGCTCAAGGAATCCGCGTTCGACCCGCTGTCGCGCACCTGCGAGTTCATGCTCAAGGAGGAGGCGCACCACATGTTCGTGGGGACCACCGGCGTGGACCGCGTGGTCGAGCGCACCGCGGAGCTGATGACGGAGCATGACAGCGACGAGGTGGCGGCGCGGGGCGCCATCCCACTGCCGGTGATCCAGAAGTACCTGAACTTCCACTACTCGGTGTCGCTGGACCTGTTCGGCGGCGACACGTCCACGAACGTGGCCAACTACTACACCGCCGGGCTGAAGGGCCGCTGGCTGGAGGACCGCAGGCGGGACGACCACCGGCTCACCAGCGAGTCGATCATGGTAGATGCGCTCGACGACGGGGAGATCGGGCAGACCGAGGTCGCCGCGCTGGTCGGGCTCAACACCGACCTGCGCCGCGAGTACATCGCCGACTGCCAGGGCGGCGTCAAGCGGTGGAACCGGATCCTGTCCAGCGCAGGCCTCGAGCCGCAGCTGAAGCTGCCGCACGTGGCGTTCAACCGCAAGGTCGGCGCGTTCGCCGCGATCGAGGCCAGCCCGGACGGGCAGCTGCTCACGGCCGACGAATGGGAGCGGCGCAAGGGGGAGTGGCTGCCCACCGACGTGGACAAGACGCACGTGCGCTCGCTGATGCAGCCGGTCCACGAGCGCGGCAAGATCGCGGCGTGGATCGCCCCGCCGCGCAACGGCATCAACGGCAAGCCGTTCGACTACGACTACGTGCACCTGGCGTAATCTCGGTAGCTGCCGCTGCCGAGGAGGACTGCCAAGATGCTGGACGGCCTGCCGCTCGTCGACGCGCACGTGCACGCCGCCAGGCTGCCCACGCTCAAGCCGGCGTGGCAGGAATGGGCCGCCGATTTCGGTGACCAGTCCGTGTTCGGGCAGGTCTACGACTCCCGTGGCACGGTCGACCCGGCCCGGTTCAACGCGTACCTGGCCGAGCAGGGCGTGGACGTCGCGCTGGTGCTGGCCGAGTACAGCCCCAAGGTGACCGGCATCCAGCCGGTCGAGGATCTGCTGCCGCTCACCGAGCTCTTCGGCCGCCGGTTCCGCATGATCGGCAACATCAACCCGCACCTGCACTACCCGGTCGACGAGGAACTGGAGCGCCAGATCGCGCTGGGCGCGGTCGCGCTGAAGATCCACCCGGTGCACGGCGGGTTCGCGGCCAACGACCGGGCGCTGTACCCGGCGTACGCAATCTGCCAGGACGCGAGGATGCCGGTGGTCGTGCACTGCGGCACGTCCACGTTTCCGGGCTCGTCGAACTCCTTCGCCGACCCGGTCCTGCTCGACGACGTGCTGCGCGACTTCCGGCGGCTTGACGTGGTGCTAGCGCACGGCGGGCGGGGCTGGTGGTATGACGCCGCCGCGTTCATGGCACTGTCCAGCGAGCGGGTCTGGATCGAGCTTTCCGGGCTGCCGCCGTCTCGCCTGCGGGACTACTACGCCGGGCACAACTGGGCGCGGCTGACCCGACGCATGATCTTCGGCACCGACTGGCCCGGCGTGCCGGGCATCGCCCGCAACGCCAGGGCAGTGGCGACGCTGTGCCCGGACGAGGAGACCGCGTCGCTGGTGCTGGGCGGCAACGCCTCCCGGGTCTACAACCTCAAGCTGGAGGCGTGACCTCGGTCAGCCCGATGACCTGGCCAGCAGCGAAGAGGTGAGATCCCGCGACGAGTCCATCACCAGGCAGCTGATCCGCCGCTGGCCGGAATCCCAGGCCAGCTGGCGCGGGAAGATGAAGTGCAGCGACATCGCGGACGTGATCTTCGACTGGTCGAGGTGTCCCGTGATCCGGGCGTTGCAGCCGTTGTCCGCGCGGCGCTCCATGGCCGCCGTGCCGGGGAAGCTGGTGCCTTTGACGTTGAACTGCGCGAAGACCTGCGCGTTGTGAGCCCTGATGCAGGAAATGGGGGTAACCGAGTTGATGGAGAACAGGTTGCCCGACGGGTTGTCGAAGCACGTGCCGACGGGCAGCGAGAAGACGTTCACGCTGGCCGGTGTGCTGGCCTGAGTCGTGGCCGGGCTGTGGCGTGCCGGGCTGGCCGGCGCGCCTGACGGGGGGTTCGACCCGCCCGAGCCCCCCGTGACGGCGCCAAGCACGATCAGCCCGACGATCGCCGCGACCCACACCCCGGACAGCGCGAACCCGGCTATCGCGAGGCCCCTGCCCCGCTGGCCGCTGCGGCGGATCTCGGCCATCGCGGCGATGCCGAGGATCACGCTCAGCACCGCGGTCAGCAGGAACGCGCCAAGCAGCCCGAGCACGAACGATGCGATCGCGAGCCCGCTGATGCCCTGACTCGGCGGCGGCCACGTCGCACCGTACTGATATGGGCCGCCGCCAGCGCCGTAGGGCCCCGCACCGCCGTAGGGCGCGGTGATGCCATCCGCCGGGTAGGCCGACGGCGAAGGCGCGGCAACCGGCGACGGCGAGGCGAAGGGTGACGTTGTTGCGGGCGCGGGTGACGCTGTTGCGGGCGGAGGCGGCGAGGCGGACGCGAATGACGGTGTGGACGAGCCGTCGTCGGGCAGCCAGAGCTGCCACCCCGGGGGTGGTGCCGGCCAGGAGGGATCCGGCTGCCAGCCCGGTGCCGGAACAAAACCGTCGGGCACGGGCGGCCAGCCCGGAGGAGGGTTGAGCCGGTAACCCACGTGGACCACCCCAGGAGTCGACGCTTGCAGGGACACCAAGGGTAGATCAGGTGATAAGTCAGACAAGGCGGATTTCGCCATGTTAGCCCGGCTCCGTCCGGGCTTGGCCAGACCCCGCGGGCCGGCCTAGCTGGGCCCGCGAAGCCGGCCGGTGCCCGACGGCGGCGTCTGCCCGAACGGGCTTGTCGACGTCGGGTACTGGTCGGACGATGTCGTCGGGTGCTGGTCGGACGATGTCGTCGGGTACTGCTCGGACGATGTCGTCGGGTACTGCTCGGACGATGTCGTCGGGTACTGCTCGGACGATGTCGTCGGGTATTGCTCGGACGATTCCGTCGGCTGTTCCGGCGGGAACTGGGTGCCGCCCTGACTCGGGAACGGGCCGGTCGTGGTCGGGTAGCCGGTGTCGTCGGGACTTTGATCCTGGCCGTAAACGGACTGGTAGCCCTCCGTCGGCACCCCCGACAGGATCTGCTCGGCCAGCGCCGCGTCCTTGACGCCCACCACGGAGAACCGGCCCAGTGCCAGCGCGCCGAAGAACAGGATCAGGACGCCGATGCCGGTGAAGAAGGCGAACTGCTCGAGGAACACCCTCGTCGCCGACGAGAGCGACCCGAGGGAGCCGGTCAGCGGGGCTCCCGGGCTGATCGAGCCGCTCTTCACCGCCAAGGCGATGACCGGGCCGCCGACAATGAACCAGGCACCGCCCAGAGCGGCGATGAACGCGCCAAAGCAGCCAACCGCTCGATGCGCGGCGCCGGTCACGAGCAGCCCGCCGAGCAGCGCGGCCGCGCCGGGCACGATCGAAAGCCATAGCCGGCCAGAGGTATACGCCCAAGCCTTGTCCGGCGTGTATGCAAAGCGGAAGTAGGGGCCAACGAACGGAGCCAGGCCGCCCCACGCGCCGATGAGGATCAGCAGGACCCCGCTCACACCACCGCGACTGCGCGGAACGCGGGCCACGACAGCCATAACGCTCACTCCCTCCGTAATCGGAGGATTAAGACTCGCACAAGTTGCGTACCCGGTGGGCTGCCCATTATGCAAAGCGCTGGTAAATGCGCGGATACTCCCCTCCAAGGACACGCCTATCCGGGGCGTCCGGCAGGTATGGTCGCGCTCGTGGCTGGCATGCGGATCTTCGCGGTGGCCGGGCACGGAGATCACGGCAAGTCGACCCTGCTGCAGGCGCTCACCGGGATGGATCCCCACCGCGGGGAGGACGGGCATCCCGGCGGTCCGGCCGCCGAGCCGGGGTACGCCTGGCTGACCCTGCCGTCAGGCGGCCGCCTCGCCTTTATCGACGTGCCCGGGCACGAGCGTGCGCTCCCGAACATGATCGCCGCGGCGGGGCCGGCCCCCGCGGTGCTGTTCGTGGTCGCCGCCGACCAGGGCTGGAAGCCGCAGTCGGCCGAGCACCTGGCGGTCATCGACGCGCTGGGCATCCGCCACGGCCTGCTCGTCGTCACCCGGGCAGACCTGGCCGATCCCGGTCCCGCGCTGGCCGAGGCCGGCCGGCTGATCGCCGCCTCCAGCCTGGGCGAGGTGGAGGCGCTCGCGGTGAGCGCGGCCACCGGGGAGGGCATCCCCGCGCTGGTCGACGCGCTGGCCCGGCTGGCCGACCGCCTGCCGGAGCCCGACCCCGGCGCCCCGTTGCGGCTGTGGGTGGACCAGGTGTCCTGCACGGCGACGGGCGAGGTGCTGGTGACCGGGGGGATGTCCGCCGGGACCGTGCGCGTGGGGGATGAGCTGGTCGTCACTCCCGCCATGCGGCCGGTGCGGGTAGCGGGCATCGAGGCCCTGGGCGAGGCCGTGCCCGAGCTCACCGGGCCGGCGCGGGCTTCGGTCATGCTGCGCGGCGTCAGCCAAGAGCGGCTCGGCAAGGGCATGGCCCTGGTGCAGCCGGGACGCTGGACGCTGACCGACGTCATCGACGTGCGGCTCGCCGCATCCGCGGAACCGGGCGCCGCGGATGCGGCCGGGAGGGGTGCGGCGCCCCGCCTGCCCCGCACGGCCACCGTGCACGCCGGGCCCGCACGCATGGTCGCCAGGGTCCGGATGCTCAGCGACAGGATCGCGAGGATCAGCTGGCGCGAGCCGATTCCGCTGCACGTCGGCGACCGGGTGCTGATGCGCGAGCACGGTGAGCGGGGTTCCCGCGGCAGGCCGCCGCGGCCGACCGATCTCGTCGCGGCACACGGGGGCGGCTCGCAGCCGGGCGCGGCCTCCGTGGCCGGGGCCGCCGGCCCGGCAGCGCGCGGCCTGATCGTGCTTGACGTGGCGCCGCCGTCGCTCGGCCGGCGCGGCTCCAGCACGTCCGCCGCCGAACTCGAGTCCTGGCCTGACCCGCCGACGGCCGCCGACTTGCTGCGCCGGCACGGCCTGCTGCGGGCGAGCGCCCTGCTGGCCATGGGCGTCACGGACCACCCCGAGCCCGTGGTCGGCGAGTGGCTGGCCGACCCCCGGCACTGGGCGGATCTGGCCGACCGCCTGGGCGAGGCGGTCACCACGCAGGCGGCCAGGGACCCGATGGCTCCCGGCCTCACGGTCGAGGCCGCCAGGACGGCCATCGGGCTGCCCGACCGCCGGCTGGTCGACGCCCTGGTCCGCCCGCCGTTGCGGCTGCGTGACGGCCTGGTGCAGGTCAGCAACGTCGGCACGGTCAGCGACGCGCAGCTGCCGGCCGCCGTCGCCGCGGCGGTGAAGATTCTGCTCGCCGACCTGGCGGCCGCGCCGTTCGCGTCACCCGATGCCGACCGGCTCCGCCACCTCGGTCTCGACCTGCGGGCGATTGCCGCGGCCGAACGGGCCGGCCTGCTGCTGCGGGTGAGTGATCAGATCGTGCTGGCTCCCGGCGCGGACGCGCTGGCGGGCCGCGTCCTGGCCGATCTGCCGCAGCCGTTCACCGCCGCAGACGCCAGGCAGGCGCTGCAGACCACGCGCCGGGTCGCGATACCGCTGCTGGAGTTCCTTGACCGGGCCGGCGTGACCGAGCGGCTCCCCGATGACCGCCGCAGGCTGCTCCGGCCGCCTACCGAGTGAAGCGCGTCGCCGCCCAGGTGCCAGGCTCTGCGGGCGGCTGGCCGGCTGAGATCCAGCGGGCCAGCACCGCGGCAGTGGCGGGCGCGTTGAGTATCCCGGTCCTGAAGTGCCCCGAGGTAAGCCAGGCATTGTCCAGGCCGGGGATGTGATCGATGACCGGCCGCCGGTCGGGGTGCCGGGGCCGGAAGCAGCACCACTGGTAGGCGATGCCGAGTCCTTTCGCGGCGGGCAGGGCCGCGACGAGCCCGTCCATGATCGACGCAATCACGTCGGGCTGCACCGCGGGGTCCTCGTCCCCGATGTCGAAGGTGCCGCCGGCCAGCAGCCGCCCGTCCTCGAGCTGGGTCGCGACCGGCGCCACGATGCCCGGCAGCCGAACCGGCGTGGGGTCGGTGACCAGCAGGTGGCCCTTGACTCGGTCGGACGGAATACTCAGCGGCAGGCCGTCGAGGACCGGTGGCTGGCCGGTGGCGAACACGACGACGCCGGGCTCGATGTCACCGGCCGAGGTGGTCACCCTGACCACCCGGTCACCACGGATGGTGACGCCCGTGGCCGCGACCCCCGTGGCGACGGCCGGCAGTCCCTCGGCCAGCCTGGCCACCGCGCGCAGCGGGTTGACCCGGGCCTGCCCGCGGATCATCGCGCCCTCCATGGACCGGGCCAGGCCTGGAACGAGCTGCTCCACCTGCCCGGGCGCCAGCCACTCCACCGACGGTGGCTGGTGTGCAGCGAAGCCCCCGGGATGCGGCGCCAGGCCGATCCAGTCGATGTTGGTGAGCCCCACCCCGTGCGGCAGCCGCCGCTCGAGTTCCCGCCACCGCTCCAGGCTGGCCCGCTCCAGGTCCACCAGAGGCTCGGGATCGCTCCACCGGTGCGGCTCGGGGATCAGCAGCCCGCTCGCGCCGCCGGTGGCGCCGGTGCCCAGCCGGCCGGTCTCGATCAGCAGCACCGAGCCGAGACCTGCCTCATGGCACGCCGCGGCGGTCGTGACGCCCATGATCCCGCCGCCGACGACCAGGATGTCCGGGTGCCGGTCGGGAATGGTCGCGTGCCCGCGGCCGAGCTCCGCCCGCTCGGCCGCGGTGAGCTGATCGCGCCAGATCGCGCCGTCCACAGTCATGACCCTGTTATAGCGGTTACGGCATCCGGACAGCGCCGCCGGCGCCGTGAGATGCGCCGCACAGCGGCCTGGGCGGAGGGCCTCAGCCGGGGGTGCCCAGAGCGCCGAGCAGTGCCTCGACCTCCGGCCGCCAGAACCGGTAGAAGCGCAGCGTCATCGGTTTCTCCCGGCCGGGAATCTGGCAGGTGAACCAGCCCATCTGCCCACCCAGCCGGGCGCCGGTCACCCGCACCTGCCACCGGGGAGCGACGATCGGCACCTGGATCGGCTTGCCTGTCCACGCCGACATCCAGCAGAACAGGACGTGCTGCTCGGTCAGCGCCACGTAGTAGGGCCTGCCGAACATCCTGGCGCCGGGGGACAGCAGCGCCCATCCGCGGCTCACCCCGCTGATCACCTGGGCGCCGGTCAGGATCTGCTCCTGCGGAACCGGGGCCGACGCGATGAACTCCCGCGCCCGCTCGCTGATCTTCTGTTTGGCTCGGTCTCCTGCTGCCATAACCCGCTATGTTGCCGTATTCCGCCGGATAACGGGCGCGCCTCAGCGGTCGCTTTGGCGCTGCCACCGGAACGTGGTCAGGCATAGCACCAGCCCTGCCGCGATCCAGGCCGTCAGCACCAGCGCGATGCGGCCGTGCTCCCAGGTGCCAGCGGGCTCGAGCGAGGCCGCCTGGGCGGGCAGGAAGACCGAACGAAGTCCCTGGCAGATCCACTTGAGCGGGAAGATCGAGCCGATGTCGCGCAGCCACGGGGGCACCAGCGTGAACGGCACGTAGACCCCGGAGATGAACTGCAGCACCACAAACGGGAGCGTGATGACCGCGGTGGCGCTGCGCGCCGAGCGCGGGACGCTGCTTGCGGCGATCCCGAGCAGCGTGCACGCGATCGTGCCCAGCACGAACACCCAGGCAAACGTCCACCAGCGCCCGGCGGAGGCCGGCAGCCGGAGATGGTCGACGAGCATGCCGACGACGACAAGGATCGCCGTCTCGGCGATGGTGGAGATCAGGACCAGGCCGGTCTTCCCGATGAAGTACGCCGCACCGGGCATCGGCGTGCCGCGCAGCCGCTTGAGCAGGCCCAGCTCGCGCTCGGTAGCGATGGAGATGCCCAGGTACTGGAAGCTGGTGGACATGATCCCGCCGCCGATGAGCCCGGCGGCGAACAGCTCGCCCACCGAGAACCCGTGCCCCGCTGCCAGGCCGCGGAAGATCGAGCCGAGCAGCACCAGCAGGACGGCCGGCAGCGAGAACACGAAGACCACGGCCTGCTTCTCGCGGAAGAACGCGCGCAGTTCCACCCCGACCCTCGCCATGCCGATGCGCCAGACGCCGGGCAAGGCTGCCCCGGCAGCCCTGCGTGTCCCCGTCGCCGCCGCCGGCTGCGCCGTCATCGCTGACCTCCGATCAGCTCCAGATAGACGTCCTCCAGGGTGGGGCGGGTCACCGTGAGCCCCGGCACCTCGCCGCCGTACCGCTCCGCAAGCTCGGCGACGAGCCTGGTCGGGGTGTCGGTCTGCACCCGGCGCAGGCCGTCGCCATCGGCGAAGCTGACCGTCGCCGTGGCCGTCGCGCGGCCGCCAAGGCTGGCCGGCGTGCCGGTCTCGACGATCCGGCCGCCGGAGATGACCGCGACACGGTCGGCGAGGGCCTCTGCCTCGTCCAGGTAGTGCGTGGTAAGCAGGATCGTGGTGCCCACGGTCCGCAGGGCGCGGATCAGGTCCCAGAAGTTCCGCCGGGCCTCGGGGTCGAAGCCGGTGGTTGGCTCGTCAAGAAACAGCAGCTCCGGCCTGCCGACGATGCCGAGCGCGACGTCGAGCCGGCGCACCTGGCCGCCGGAGAGCTGGTGGATCCGTGACTGCGCTTTCGCGGTGAGGCCAACCAGCTCGATCACCTCGCCCGGGTCGCGGGGCTGCGGGTAGAACCCGGCGAAATGGCAGACCATCTCGCGAACGGTCAGCTCCGCGGCCTCGGCCGGGAAGGCCTGCTGGGGCACGATCCCGATCCTGGCGCGCCACGCTCGTCCGGCCCGCTGTGGATCCTCGCCGAGCACCGCCGCCGTGCCGCCGTCCCGGTGGCGGTAGCCCTCGAGGATCTCCACGGTGGTCGTCTTGCCCGCCCCATTGGGCCCGAGCAGGGCGAACACCTCGCCGTGGCGGATCGCGACGTCGACCCCGGCCAGCGCCGCTACATCGCCGTACCGCTTTTGCAGGCCCTCGGCCAGCACCGCGGTGTCCGCGGGGTGGGGGAGTGTCATGGCCCTACCATGCCTGACGGCGCGCCGCTCGCGCGCCGGCCAGCCAGCCACACCCTCGTCATCCGTTCGGTGCACGTGGGTGTGGGTAGTCTGAAGTCTTGCGCGGCAGAAATACCCAGATGGGCAGGGAGGTGACGCCGTGCTTGCCGATTCGTACGGGCGCGTGGCGACCGACCTGCGGGTGTCGCTCACCGATCGCTGCAACCTGCGCTGTGATTACTGCATGCCCGCCGAGGGACTCGACTGGCTGCCCAAGCCGGAGCTGCTCAGCGACGGCGAGGTGGTCCGCCTGATCCAGATCGGGGTCGAGCGGCTCGGCATCGCCGAGGTCCGCTTCACCGGCGGCGAGCCGCTGCTGCGCCGCGGGCTGCTGGACATTGTGGCGCGCACCGCCGAGCTGCGCCCGCGCCCGGAGATATCGCTGACCACGAACGCGATCGGGCTTCACCGGCTGGCCGCGCCGCTGCATACGGCCGGCCTGGACCGGCTCAACGTGTCCCTGGACACGCTGCGGCCGGAGACCTTCCGCGACCTCGCCCGCCGCGACCGGCTCGCAGATGTGCTGGCCGGCCTGTCTGCGGCAGCCGCGGCCGGGCTCGGCCCCATCAAGGTCAACACCGTGCTGATGCGGGGCAAGAACGACGATGAGGTCGTGCCGCTGGCCCGGTTCTGCCTGGAGCACGGCTACCAGCTCCGGTTCATCGAGCAGATGCCGCTGGATGCGCAGCACGGCTGGCGCCGCGCCAACATGGTGACCGCCGACGAGATCCTGGCCGCCCTGTCGGCCGAGTTCACGCTCACGCCCGATGACCCGGCGGCCCGCGGCTCGGCCCCGGCCGAGGCGTTCCTGGTCAACGGCGGTCCGGCCAGGATCGGCGTGATCGGGTCGGTGACCAGGCCGTTCTGCGGCTCCTGTGACCGGGTCAGGCTCACCGCCGACGGCCAGGTGCGCAACTGCCTGTTCGCGACCACCGAGAGCGACCTGCGCGGGCCGCTGCGGGCCGGCGCGAGCGATGCCACGATCGCCGCGCTGTGGCGCCGGGCGGTCGCGTCCAAGCTGCCCGGTCACGGCATCAACGATCCCGGCTTCCTGCAGCCAGCACGGCCGATGTCGGCCATCGGCGGCTAGCCGACACGGCCCCATGACCCTGCATGGGTTTGCCATCATGAAGTTAACGATATATCGTTGAGCTATCTAGACAGTCCGACGACAGTCCGGGATAGGCCTGAGACCAACGCGCCGGACCGAAAATTAGGAGACAACGATGCGAGAAGAAAGCTGGCCAGGACGGGGCGACGACGAGGACTTCGGGTGGCGGCGGCGCGGCCGTGGCGGTCATGGCGGTCATGGCGGTCATGGCGGTCATGACCGCGGACGGAGCTTCCCCGGCCGACCGCCGTTCCCTCCCGGCCCTCCCGGCCCACCCGGAGCGCCGATGTTCGGGACCTGGTTCACCGAGCCCGGCCGACGCGGCGGGATGCGCGGGCGGCGGGCGAAGCGGGGCGACGTCCGGGCGGCGGCGCTGGCGCTGCTGGCCGAGGAGCCGATGAACGGCTACCAGATCATCCAGGCGATCGGCGAGCGAAGCGACGGTGTGTGGCGGCCCAGCCCGGGCTCCGTCTACCCGGCGCTGCAGCAGCTCGAAGACGAGGGGCTGATCAGGGCGGAAGCCGCCGATGGCGGCCGCAGGGCCTATCAGCTCACCGACGAGGGCCGCGCCTACGCCGAGGCGCACCCTGACGAGCTCAGGGCGCCCTGGGACGTGTTCGCCGGCGCCATGGGCGACACCACGAGGGAAATGCGCAGCCTCATCGGGCAGGTCGCGATGGCCGCGTACCAGGTCCTCAGCGCAGGCACCGAGAGCCAGGCCACGCAGGCCCGGCAGTTGCTCACCGACACGCGCAAGGCGCTGTACCGGCTGCTCGCCGCCGACGACGACGAGACCGCCGCCAGCACAGGCGATTGAGCCAATGGGCGCACCACGCCGTTCGCGGCTAGGCTCGACGCGACGAGCAAAAGGGAGGCAGTGGCGTTGGTGACGCACACCAGCACGAACACCGATGATGCGGCTGCCCCGTACGGGGCAGCCGCATCCCGGGAACCGGTGATCTCGGTCTCCGGCCTGACCAAGCAGTACGGCGAGGTTCAGGCGGTCCGGGGCATCGACTTTGAGGTGGCCAGGGGCGAGACGTTCGGGTTCCTCGGGCCGAACGGAGCAGGCAAGACAACGACGATCAAGATCCTCTGCACGCTTGCCAACGCCACGTCCGGCACGGCGCGCGTCGCGGGCCACGATGCGATGACGGAGCGAGACGCGGTCCGCCGCAACATCGGCCTGGTCTTTCAGGACACGACGCTGGACACCTACCTGACCGCCGAGCAGAACCTGCGCTTCCACGCCGAGCTCTACGGCGTGCCCAAGGCCGCCGTGCAGCCCCGGATGCATCAGGTGATGGACATGGTCGGGCTCTGGGAGCGCAAGGACAGCCTGGTCAGCACCTATTCCGGTGGGATGCAGCGACGGCTGGAGATCGCCCGCGGCCTGCTGCACGCGCCGCACGTGCTGTTCCTTGACGAGCCCACGGTCGGTCTGGACCCGCAGACCAGGTCCTCGATCTGGGCCTACATCAACGACCTCAAGCGGCGCGAGGACATCACGATCTTCCTCACCACGCACTACATGGACGAGGCCGAGCACTGCGACCGGATCGCGATCATCGATCACGGCAAGATCGTCGCCATCGACACCCCCGAGGCGCTGAAGGCCAGCATCGGCAAGGACCGGGTGCAGATCCAGACCGCCGACGACGAAGCGGCCATCGCCGCGCTGAAGGATACGTTCGGCATCGAGGCCGCCATGCGCGAGGGCGCGGTGACGTTCTCGGTGACAGCGGGCGAGCAGTTCGTGCCGCGTCTGTTCGCGGAGTTCTCGGTGCCGATTCGTTCGGTGAGCGTGTCACGTCCCTCGCTTGACGATGTCTTCATGTCCTACACCGGCACCACGATCCGCGACGCCGAGGCGTCGGGCACTGACGCGATGCGCCAGATGGCCCAGCGCTTCCGGGCCGGCGGGAGGCGATGAGCGATGGCTACCCAGACCACGGACGTTACTGCCGCTCCGGACGCCGACCGGCTGGTCGGCCAGATCCGGGTCGCGGTTCCCGAGCGCGGCCTGCGGCACGATCTGCGCGCGGTAAGCATCGTGTGGCGACGCGAGCTGATCAGGTTCCGCACCGACCGGCTGCGTGCCATTACCGCGTTGATCCAGCCGATCCTGTTCCTGTTCGTGCTCGGCACCGGCCTCGGCGCGCTGGCCGGCCGGGGCCTGCCGCCGGGAATCGACTTCAAGACGTTCATCTACCCCGGTGTGCTGGCAATGTCGGTGCTGTTCACTGCCATTTTCTCGGCGGCTTCGATCGTCTGGGACCGGGAATTCGGCTTCCTCAGAGAGATCCTGGTCGCGCCCGTCAGCCGGGGGGCCATCGTGATCGGCAAGTGCCTGGGCGGGGCGACGATCGCGACCTTCCAGGGAATCATCTTCTTGATCCTTGCCGGGTTTGCTCACGTTCCGTATAACCCGATACTCATTGTTACGTTGATCGGCGAACTGCTGCTGCTGTCGTTCACGCTAACGGCGTTCGGTGTGATGATGGCCGCAAGGATCAAGCAGTTCCAGGCCTTCATGGCGCTGACGCAGATGCTCGTGCTGCCGCTGTTCTTCCTATCCGGAGCGCTGTACCCGCTCAACGGCCTGCCCGCGTGGCTCAGCGTTCTCACCCGGATCGACCCGCTCACGTACATTGTCGGTCCCATGCGGCACGCCGTGTTCAGCCACCTGACCATGCCCGCAGCGTTCGAGCAGCACCTGGCGCCGCCCATCACCTGGGCGGGCTGGCCGGTGCCGCTGGGCCTGTCGCTCGGCATGGTGGCGATCATGGGACTGGGGATGACGGTGATCGCGATCGCTGAGTTCAGCAAGACCGAGTAAGGCAGTGGGCGCGGCCCGATGGCAACATCGTTTTTCTTGTTAGCTATCCGGGCCGCCCCAGAAAAAGAGAGAGCGACGCCGGGTGGCTACGGGGGCAAACCACCCGGCGTCGCATTCATCGGCGCTCCGACGGGGGCCCGGAACGCCGGCAGTGGTGCCCCGGCGGGGGACCAGAGCACCGGCAAACATGTTACACCGAACCCCCCCCTTGTACGTCAAGACCGGATTACAAGCGAATCTCGGCATGGACGTCCGCTGATCGCCGCCGATCCTCTGTTTTTCCTGTGACCTTTCGTAGCCGGTTCAGCCGCTGCGCGGAGGCGCGCCGGAGCTGCCCGGAATGTCGGTACCGCCGGGCTCAGCCGTGCCCGGCTGACCGCCGTTGCTGCCGCCGTGCGGCTCGCTGGTCCCGGCCGCGGACTGGTACCGCTCTGGCACATTCGGCTCGTAGGGCCGGAACCGCTCACGGCCCGCCGGCTCGCGGCCGCCGTTGGCGAACACGACGGCGAAGTACGGGATGGCGATGGCCCCGACGGCGGGAATCGCGGTAAGCCATCCCCCTCCGTTGACGAAGACGACCACGGCGATCACGAAGCAGAGGAGCCGGATGCCCATCATGATCAGGTACCGCTTCTCGCGGTAAGCGATGTCCTCCGACATCGGGCGCGGGGCCTCGGTCACCAGGTGGGGACCGTCCTGGCGGCGGCGCTGGGTGGATCTCACCCTCCCAAGGTAGGTCAGCGCGGGGCCACGCCGCCACAGCGGCCCGTCGCGGCGGCCGCGGGCGCCGAGGCCGCAGAGCCCGCCAGGCCCCCGGCCGGGCGCGCGATCCCGGCGGCGTCAGCGACCGAGGCCGCCCCGGCCAGAGCCATGGCGTAGGCCAGGTCGCCGGTCAGCCCGGCCAGCAGCGACCGGACGCCATCGGCCCCGCCGCACGCCAGCGCCCACAGCGGCGGCCGGCCCAGGAACACCGCCCGGGCGCCGAGCCCCAGCGCGGCGAGTGCGTCCTCCCCGGAGCGGACCCCGCCGTCGGCATAGACCTCGCACGCCCCGCCGGCGCGCAGCGCGCCGGCCACCTCCGGCAGCGCCGCGGCCGACGGCAGCGCGCCGTCGAGCTGGCGCCCGCCGTGGTTGGAGACGATGACGCCGGCGGCGCCGTGCGCGCGGCACGCGCGGGCGTCGTCGCGGTGCAGCACACCCTTGACCACGACCGGAAGCCGGCCGCCGGCGCCCGCGGCATCGCCCAGCCAGCGAATGTCGGCGAAGGTCAGGTCGGCCGCCTGGGTCGCCACGGTCAGATCCTCCAGCGGCCCGAGGTTGACGAGGAAGTCCCGGTCGCTGATCACCTCAGCGGAGTTCCGGCGCTTGCGCCCCAAGACCGGCGTGTCCGCGGTCAGCACCAGCGCTGCCGCGCCGGCCGCAGCGGCGCGCCGGACCAGCCCGGCGGTCAGCTCCCGGTCGCGCATCAGGTAGACCTGGAACCACCAGGTGCCGCCCGCGGCCGCGACCACGCCGCCGACCTCCTCGATCAGCTTGGTGCTCCTGGTGGAGAGCACGAACAGCGCCCCGGCCGCGGCAGCGCCCGCCGCCGTGGCGAGTTCGCCGTCGGGGTGCGCCAGGCCGTGGTAACCGGTCGGCGCCACGCACAGCGGCGTGGCAAACTCGGCTCCAAGCAAACGGGTTGTCGTGTCGACGGCCGACACGTCGCGCAGCACCCGCGGCGTGATCCACACATCGCGCCAGGCGTTCTCGTTCGCCCGGAGGGTCCGCTCGCGCCCCGAGCCCCCGGCGTAGTAGTCGTAGACATTACGCGGCAGCAGCTTCCGGGCACGGCGCTGCAACTCCGCGGGATCATGAGTCACTGAGTCCAGTATGGAGGCTGACATGAGCGAACGGACCTACCGGGTAACGGAGATCGTCGGCACGTCGCCGGACGGCGTGGAGCCCGCGATCCGCGGCGCGCTGCGCCGCGCCGGGCAGACCCTCCGGCACCTCGACTGGTTCGAGGTGACCCAGATCCGCGGCCAGATCGTGGACGGCGAGGTCGCCCACTTCCAGGTAGGCCTGAAGGTCGGCTTCCGCCTGGAGGATGCCGACTAGTTTGCCTGGCTGACCGAGGACATGTTGAAGCCGTCTACCCGCAGCGGGGGCATGGCGGAGCGGGTGAAGTTGTCGCTCCACTCCCGCGGCAGGGCCGGGACCGTGGCGCCGGCCTCGGTGATCCGGCCCAGCATGGCGACCGGGCTCTCGTTGAACCTGAAGTTGTTCACCGCCCCGGTCACCTCCCCGTTCTCAACCAGGTAGACGCCGTCCCTGGTCAGCCCGGTGAGCAGCAGGGTCTGCGGGTCCACCTCCCGGATGTACCAGAGGCAGGTCAGCAGCAAGCCGCGCCCGGTGCTGGCGACCATGTCGTCCAGCGATGACTCAGCGCCGGGCACGTCCAGGATCAGGTTGTCGACTGGCGGGGTCACCGGCAGACCGGACAGCCGGGCCGAATAGCGGGTCTGGCCCAGCGCCGCGAGCTCGCCGCGGCGGATCCACTCGGTCGGGCCGAGCGGCAGGCCGTTGTCGAACACCGAGGATTCACGACCCGATGCATGCGCGATCACGAACGGCGCGCACTCGAGCCCCGGGGCTCCCGGGTCGCTGCGCAGCGTGGCCGGAACGCTCGCGAGGCCCTCACCAATCCGGGTTCCGCCGCCGGGCTTGCTGAACACCGTCCGGCCGTCCACCGCGTCCTTGGCGCCGCTCGACCAGTACAGGTAGACGAGCATGTCGGCGACGGCCGTCGGGGGCAGCAGCGTCTCGTACCGGCCGGCCGGCAGGTCCACCCGGCGGGCTCCCCAGCCCAGCTGCCGCGCCAGCGACGACTCCAGCCCGGCCACGTCTATGTCGGTGAAGTCGCGGGTCCCGGCGCCCGCCCAGGCCGACCGGGTCAAGTCCGCCGTCTTCGCGTTCAGCTCGACCTTGCCCGACGGCTGGTCGTGCCGCAGCCGCAGCCCGGTGGAGCTGCCAAGAAACAGCGATGTCATCGTGTGCTCGGCGAACCCGTAGAGCCGCCGGCCGCCCGCAGCCGCCACGCCGAACGCCTCGCCGAGCGACCCGGCGAAGCCGCGCAGCACCCCGATCTCGGTCCGGGCAGGCGGGTCGTCCCAGCCTGCGCCGCCACCAGAGACTTGCCCGAACGTGACGCCATCGGCCGGGCCCGGCAGGTCGGCGGCATCCTCCGCCGGGGAGCTTTCCGCCGCGGCCCGCTGCGCCTCGGCGACGATGTCGCCAATCTGCGCCGCGCCGACGCCCGCCCTGGAGACCACGCCGGCCCTGGCTGCCGCGCCGTCCCGGACGATCGCGATCACGGTAAGCCTGCGCGACGAGGAGACACCGTTCGTGGTGAGGGTGTTGCCCGCCCAGCGCAGGTTGGCCTCGGCGGTCTCCTCCGCGATCACCACGCAGTCGTCGCACGTCGCAGCCTGCAGCGCCCGCTCGACGGCATCCTGCGGCTGCAGCCCCGTCATTGCTGTGCCTCCTGCGCCGCGTTGAGGATCCGGATCCCGCGCATGAGCACTGCCGGGCACCCGTGGCTTACCGGCGCGATCTGGCTGGGCTGGCCTTTGCCGCAGTTGAACGCGCCGCCGAGCACGTAGCTCTGCGGCCCGCCGACCGCCTCCATGGCGTTCCAGAAGTCGGTGGTTGTGGCCTGATAGGCGACGTCGCGAAGCTGGCCGGCCAGCCGCCCGCCGGAGATCTCGAAGAACCGCTGGCCGGTGAACTGGAAGTTGTACCGCTGCATGTCGATCGACCAGCTCTTGTCGCCGACCACGTAGATCCCGTGCTCCACGCCGGCGATCAGCTCGGCGGTGGACGGGCCGCCGGCGGCGGGCCGCAGCGAGACGTTCGCCATCCGCTGGATCGGCATGTGGCTCGGCGAGTCGGCGAACGCGCAGCCGTTGGATGCGGCGAAACCCTGCTTCGTCGCGATCCGCCGGTCCAGCTGGTACCCGGTCAGCACGCCGCCGGAGATCAGGTCCCAGGACTGTGCGGCCACCCCCTCGTCGTCGTAGCCGACGGTGGCCAGGCCGTGCTCCGTCGTGCGGTCCCCGGTCACATGCATCACCGGCGAGCCGTACTGCAGGCTGCCCAGCTTGTCCGGGGTGGCGAAGGAGGTGCCCGCGTACGCGGCCTCGTAGCCGAGGGCGCGGTCGAGCTCGGTCGCGTGCCCGATCGACTCGTGGATGGTCAGCCACAGGTTCGACGGGTCGACGACCAGGTCGTAGCGGCCCGGCTGCACCGAGGGCGCGGTCAGCTTGGCGGCCAGCAGCTCCGGGAGCTCGGCGAGCTCGGCGGCGAAGTCCCAGCCCGCCCGGCCCGCCCCGCCCGTCCCACCCGCCCGGCCCGCCCCGCCGGGCCCGGCCAGGTACTCGTACCCGCGCCCGGCCGGGGGAGCAAGAGTGCGCATGGTCTCGAACCTGCCGTCGGCCGCGATCGCGACCGCGGTCACGCTCGGGTGCAGCCGAACCCGCTGCTGGGTCGCGGTCGTGGCGCCGTCGGTGAAGAACTTGCACTCCTTGACCTGAAGCAGCGACGCGTCCACGTGGTCGACGGCGTCGCTGGCGAGCAGGCCGGCGCTCCACCCGGCCAGCAGCGCGATCTTGTCGCCGACGGCGACGGCGAACGGATCGGTTTGGTAGGCGGACACCCAGGTCACGTCGCCGTGGGCGGGCTCGGGGGCCAGCTCGATCCGCTCGGTGTTGACCGCTGCAGCAACCCTGGCGACGTCGACGGCCGCATCGGCGGCGCGAGCCGCCGCCTCCGGAGTGAGGTCCACCGCCGCGGCGAATCCCCAGGTTCCCTCGACGACGACGCGTACGGCCAGGCCCAGGTCGTCGGTGTCGTAGAGAGTCTCCAGATTGCCATCGGACAGGCCGATGTGCTGGCCCCTGACCCGTTCCGCACGGAAGTCGGCGTATTCTGCGCCGAGATCGGCAGCCCGCTGCAGCGCGGCATCGGCGAGCTGCCGCAGCGGGTACGCGGTGAACTCGGGATCGACCTGATGCTTCCCGGGGTGCACCGTCTGGTCTGCCTGGTCTGCGCTATGCGTCACGGCAGGTCAATCTATCCTGTGCATCGAGTCCGCGATCATTGCCATCGGAAGGACCCTGAGATGAGCCGATCCGCCCTCGTTACCGGCGGGAACCGCGGAATCGGGCTGGCGATCGCCCGGCGGCTGGCCGCCGACGGCGACAAGGTCATGATCACGTCTCGCTCCGGCGAGGACGTGGCGGGTCTCTCGGTGGCCCGCTGCGACGTGCGCGACCCCGCGTCGGTCGACGCGGCCTTCACCGCCGCGGAGGCGGCGCACGGACCGGTCGAGGTGCTGGTGGCCAACGCCGGGATCACCCGGGACCAGCTGCTCGCCCTCATGTCCGAGGACGACTTCGGCGCGGTGCTCGACACCAACCTGACCGGCGCCTACCGGGTGGCCAAGCGCGCCGTCCGCGGCATGATCCGGATGCGGCGGGGACGGATCGTGTTCATCTCATCGGTCGTGGGCCTGCTCGGATCGGGGGGCCAGGCCAACTACGCCGCGTCCAAGGCGGGCCTGGTCGGCTTGGCCCGGTCGCTGGCCAGAGAGCTGGGCACCCGGTCGATCACGGTCAACGTGGTCGCGCCGGGCTTTGTGGACACCGACATGACCGCGGCGCTGCCCGAGGACCGGAAGGCGGGGATCCTGGCCAGCGTGCCGCTCGGCCGTCTTGCGTCCCCGGATGAGGTCGCGGCTGCCGTAGCGTTCCTGGCCTCGGCCGACGCCGGGTACGTCACCGGGGCGGTCATCCCGGTGGACGGCGGCCTCGGCATGGGGCACTGACGGGCGGGCCAGCGGGCACCGGCCACGGCGAAAGGTGACGCGATGGGGATCTTGGACGGCAAGCGGATACTGGTGACCGGCGTGCTCACCGACGCCTCGATCGCGTTCCACGTGGCGCGGATCGCGCAGCTGGAGGGTGCGACCGTGGTGCTCACCGGGTTCGGGCGGCTCACCCTGGTGCAGCGCATCGCGCAGCGGCTGCCGCAGCCACCGCCCGTCCTGGAGCTGGACGTCACCGACGCCGGGCAGCTCGCCTCGCTGGCCGACCGGGTATCCGAGCACACCGGCGGGCTCGACGGGGTCGTGCACAGCATCGGCAACGCCCCGCAGTCGGCGCTGGGCGGCAACTTCCTGCAGACGGAGTGGCCGGACGTCGCCGCCACGCTGCACGCCTCCACCTATTCGCTCAAGGCACTGGCCATGGCTGCGCTGCCGCTGATGGGCGCCGGCGGCGCCATCGTCGGAATGGACTTCGACGCCCAGGTGGCCTGGCCGGGCTACGACTGGATGGGCGTGGCCAAGGCCGGCCTGGAGTCCTGCGCCAGGTACCTGGCCAAGTACCTCGGCCCGCGGGGGATCCGGGTGAACCTGATGGCGGCCGGGCCACTGCGGACCATGGCGGCCAGGAGCATCCCGGGCTTCGACAACTTCCAGGACCTGTGGGAGCAGCGCGCCCCGCTCGGCTGGAACCTGTCCGACCCGGAGCCGGCCGCGCGCGCCTGCGTGGCCCTGCTGTCCGACTGGTTCCCGGCCACGACTGGCGAGATCGTGCACGTGGACGGCGGCGTGCACGCGGTCGGCGGCTGAGGCGTGCGGGCGCGGATTCTTTCATGCCGGCGCCGTCGCACGCATCAGGTTTTTTGTCCCCGTTTCGATCGGCATGCGGCTTGCGGGACCCGCTCCGGCCGGCCCTGTGCCGCTCCCGCCGGCCCTTGTACCTGCCCTGGCCGCCCCGCGGATGCGTAACAATGGCGCCATCGTTACGTAACGTACATGTGACGGTCGACAACACTTCCGGTGGCCTGGCGTGATATCGATAGGAAGTTGTGACATTTACTGCTGGTATCTGTCACCGCAGCGAAACTACGCTCTGAGCGAATCGTAGCCAGGACAAAGTGTCGCTGGCGCGCGATGGGCGGTGCCGAGGGCGCGGGACGGGGCCGGGTAGCGCCGACAGAGAGGCGGCGAGCGGTGTCACGATCAGCGTCGCGCGACGCCTACCGCGGCGGCTCGAAGCCGCGGCTTCCGGATGATCTGGCCTGGAGCTGGGTCAGCCTGCGTGCGCACGGCTTAGCCGGGCGCCTCCGCTTGAACCGGATGGTTCACACGCGCGCACGCGCGCCAATGACGAAGGAGCGTAAATGAAGTTTTGGAGACGTAAGCTGCGTCTCGCGGCGATTGCCGTGACCGCAGCGGTCGCCCTAACCGCTGCGGCGTGCTCATCATCGGGCACCAGCAGCACATCGGGCAGCAGCACCTCCGGCACGCCGGTGAGCGGCGGGACTGCGTCGGTCGCGCTGCCGGCCGGGGTCACCTACAGCTGGATCTTCCCCTTCTACGCGATCACGAACGCGAGCGTCTACAACGACGAGCAGTTCCAGTTCCTGATGTACCGGCCCCTCTACATGTTCGGCGGCAACAGCAACACCTCCGTGTCCGTCAACTACGGGCTGTCCCCGGCCAACCCGCCCGTTTACAGCAACGGCGGCAAGACCGTGGTGGTGAACCTCAAGGGCTGGAAGTGGTCGGACGGCGAGACCGTCGACGCCCAGTCCCTGATCTTCTTCCTGAACATGGCGAAGGCGGAGAAGACGAACTGGTACGCGTACTCCGCGGGCCTGATGCCGGACAACGTGGTGTCGTACAAGGCCACCGGGCCCAACCAGGTGACCATGCAGCTGAACAGCGCGTACTCCAGCATCTGGTACACCTACAACCAGCTCGCCGAGCTCAACCCGATGCCGCTGGCCTGGGACGTCACCAGCCTCGGCGCCAAGCCGGGCAGCGGCGGCTGCAGCACCGACAGCGCGGCCGACGGCTGGGCCAAGTGCAAGGCGGTCTACACCTTCCTGACCGCGCAGTCGAAGATCGCCTCGACGTACGCGACCAGCCCGCTGTGGTCGGTCGTTGACGGGCCGTGGAAGCTGTCCAGCTTCAGCACCGCGGGACAGGTCACGATGGCGGCGAACAAGGACTTCTCCGGCACCCCCAAGCCGAAGCTGTCTGCGGTCAAGTTCGTGCCGTTCACCTCGGACACCGCCGAGTACACGGCGCTGAAGACCGGCCAGGTCGACGTCGGATACATCCCGACGCAGGACCTGTCGCAGAAGCCGGTGAACTCGTCGCTGCCGTCCACCAACCCGCTGGGCAGCTCGTACTACCTGGAGCCGTTCTTTGACTACGGCATCCAGTACGCGCAGCCGAACTTCAACAACCCGCAGGTGGGCCACCTGGTCCGGCAGCTCTACATCCGCCAGGCCATGCAGTACGCCGAGGACCAGCTCGGCATCGACAAGTCGATCTGGCGCGGGTACGCGGTCCCGACCTCCGGGCCGGTCCCGACCGTGCCGGCGAACCAGTTCGAGCCGTCGATCGAGAAGGAAAACAGCGGCCAGGGCCCGTACCCGTACAACCCATCCAAGGCCAAGTCGCTGCTGACCAGCCATGGCTGGTCGGAGGTCGGCGGCGTGATGCAATGCCAGGACCCGTCCAAGTGCGGCGCCGGCATCACCAAGGGCGAGCAGCTCAAGATGACGTTCGTCTACTCGACGGGCGTGGCGGCCGCCACGGCGACGTATCAGGCGATCAAGTCCGAGGAGTCCTCGATCGGCATCGACGTCACGCTGGTCGGGCAGTCGTTCGACACGATCATCGGTGAGAGCGCGCCGTGTGCGCCGATGGGCCCGAAGTGCAACGTTCAGGTGTTCGCATACGGCGGCTGGAGCTTCGACGGCCCCGGCTTCGAGCCGACCGGCGAGCCGCTGTTCGCGACCGGCGCCGGGTCGAACTCGGGTAACTACTCCGATCCGACGATGGACAAGCTGATCACGGAGACGCACACCAGCAACAGCCTGTCGGTGTTCCATAACTACGCCACGTACGGGGCGCAGCAGCTTCCGTTCATGTGGGTGCCCGAGCCCAACCCGTTCGGCATCCAGGCGATAACCAGCAAGCTGAAGAACGTCACCTTCAGCCCGCTGTTTAGCCTGGTGCCCGAGTACTGGTACTTCACCAAGTAGCCGGATAGCTCCGGGTGCCGTCCCGCCGTGGGGCGGGACGGCACCCGGAGGCCAATACGGCTATAGGCATAGGAGAGACGATGTGCTGGACTGAGATCGCGGGCACCGTCCCAGCAGGCGAAGGGGGGATGGCGCGATGATCGGTTACCTCATCCGGCGCATCTTGCAGACCATCATCGTCTTGTTCTTCGTGACGGTGTTCACGCTGTTTCTGGTGCACCTGTTCCCGGGCGGGCCGATCAAGGCGATGCTCGGCCAGCGGGCCACACCCCAGC
>Ga0209333_1000144_pt1 | contig 40161 bp, 33 predicted proteins | sample BlaSpr_A8_OM2_O3_FD_187982 | JGI IMG/M metagenome (GOLD analysis project Ga0209333, IMG submission 187982) | Forest soil microbial communities from Thunder Bay, Ontario, Canada - Black Spruce, Ontario site 2_A8_OM2_O3 (SPAdes) (version 2) | ecosystem: Environmental > Terrestrial > Soil > Boreal... | reverse complement strand
CACAGATTTTCAGTCTTGAGTATGGGCTCCAACAGCCGCTCCCCTTCAAGCGTCAGCGAATCCGAGGATGGAAATATTCTAGTCGCCTTTAGCATATATGCCTAGCGCGGATGCGCGGACGCGAATCGGCCTGGACGCCGCAAACGCACGGGGAAAGTGGCTTGGAGCTACTCGTAGGCCAAAGCCTCGACTGGATCTTTGCGGCTGGCCATCCAGGCGGGATAGGCGGCGCCGAGCAGACCGCCCACAATGGCAATGAGGCCAGCGCGCAGAACCCATAGTGCCGTAATCAGGATCGTGAGCGTTGGGAACAGCTTGATGAAGATGGCGCTCATCAGGTAGCTGAGTCCGACGCCGGCCACAGCTCCGCCGATGCATAGCAGCGTCGTCTCGCTGAGAACGATGCGGACGATGTAGCCCTTGGACGCACCCAGGGATTTGAGGACGCCGATTTCGCGCGTGCGCTCGATGATGGTGGTGTACATCGAGAGAAAGATGACCAGGAAGCCGATGACCACAGCGATTCCGATCATGACGTTGATGAAGGCGGCCAGGCCGGGGAGGTTCGAGGATGTCATCAGCGTCATGAGATCCTTGAGCGGGCGAACCTCATAGCGAGGGAGGAGATCCTTGATTTCATCGGTCACGGCCGGAGTGTTATCGGTGCGATCACACTTAATGAAAAAGACCGATGCCTTGTCGTGCGACCCTCCAATTTCCTGGAGCGTGGAGAGGAAGACGAAGAGGCGCGCGCCCTTGCCATGCTCGACGATTCCCGCCACGTGAAAGTCGTGGCCGAACAGCTGCAGAGTCTGGCCGAGCTTTATGTTCTTTGATTTGGCATAGACGTCGTCCACCAGAATATCGTTCGGCCCCTGCAAATCATGGCCCTGGTGAAAAACGAATCCGCCGGTAACAGCGTGAAAACTCTGCTGGTCGATGCCATAAACGATTTCGATGCCGCTCGTATTGAACTGCGTCAGGACGGGGGCGACCGCCTGCACGTATTCCAGCTGCGCCAGCTTATCTGCGATCGCGATGGGCATGGGCGCGCCGCTAAAGGCCATCAGGTAGGAAGCCTGAGGGGGCTGAACCATAATGTCCGCGCCGACGCCTTCAATGCGTTTGGCCGATTCGGCGAGAAGCCCGCTGGTGAGGCCGACGACGATGATGACGAGTGTGACCTCGACGGCTACGGCCAGCACAGTGATGAAGGTGCGGAGCGGCCGGTGCAGCACATTTTGCACAATCATGTAACGAATCATAAATTTTTGCTGCGCTCAGGCAACCGTGAACGCGCTAATGTTGCGGCTCCTTGGGACTTTGCCCAGAGTCTTTGTGAGTATCTGCCCCGGGATTTTCGCTGAGATCGACCAAATCCGTGCCCGGCGGCTGCGGCAGAGAGAAGCGGTCTGCAGCAATGGGCTCGTTCACAGTAAGCTTCTTGAGTGTAATCTGCAATTGATAGTCATCGCTGGGCCGAGTGACGTTGATCTGCCACGGATAAGCGGTGGACGCCGTGTTTTGCCAATTTGCGTAAGCTACGTCGGAACCCACCTTACCACTCGCGGCGAGATTCTCAATTCTTGAGATGCGCAGGTCGGTGCGGTCGAACCAGATTTTCCGCGCGATTTCCCAGTTCGCCGCTGGCCGCTGGGAACTTTCTTGCTGACCCGGAGTAGCGCTGCCGGCATCGCTTGCGCCGACGCTGGATTGCGGCGCTTGCGCTCTCACCACCGTCAGTATGTAGAATCGCGAAGCGCCTTCGCTGGCTTCTTCGAACAACACGGGCGTTTGATCCGTGATCGCGGGCCAGAAGAGCGCGTCCACCAGGTGTTGCGGCCTAAGATTTTCGATTGGCTTCTCGGCGCGCCGCTCCAGGTCGGCTGGGCCGACGATAAATTTATTCTTGGACGGGATGTAGATGCTGAAAGTCGAGCCGTCACTGACCATGTCAAAAATATTCTTGCTGACAACCGGGGCCTGGCCGATTACCCGGATGCTGGCGGGCCTGGCTGCCAAGATGAAACCGTTCACTTCGTGGTATTGCTCGATGACCCCGGAATACGCAGAGCCTGCCGTCAGTTTCATGCTCACACCGGCGTTGAGAGACTGGATCGCTTGCGCCTGGCGGTTGTAGCTATCAATGAGCTGTTCTTTAGTAGCGGTCTGCAGCGCGGCCGGCGCTTGTGCTGGTTTTACGACGGTCTTTTGACTGACGGCGCAACCGAAGGCAGAGGCGAGCACCGCTGCCGATGATGCCATCCAGAGGATGCGCCGTATGCTGAATTTGGGCCGGGCTATGAACACAAAGTATGCAATCTAACAGTGGCCCACATGGCTGTCAACGAAACAGGCTTGGCTTGCTGAGGCGCCGTCGCAGGCGGGCTGGCGGCCAAGGTGCTAGAATTCCGGGTTTGCGCGGGGAGCCGTAATGTTCAAGAAGGTCCTGATTGCCAATCGCGGCGAGATTGCCGTGCGCATTGCGCGAGCGTGCCGGGAGCTCGGTGTGCGCGCCGTCGCAGTGTTTAGCGACGTGGATCGCGCTTCACTCCACGTGCGACTGGCGGACGAGGCCTACCCGATTGGACCGGCGCCCTCACGCGAAAGTTATTTGGTGATTGAAAAGATTCTCGGTGTCGCGCGTTACGCCGGGTGCGATGCGATTCATCCCGGTTACGGTTTCCTGGCGGAAAATCCCGCGCTTGCTCGCGCCTGTGTGGACGCCGGCGTCACCTTCATTGGACCGTCGGCCAGCGCGATGGAGCAGCTGGGATCGAAGACCGCGGCGCGGCAGATTGCGCGAGACGTGGGAGCGCCAACCGTGCCCGGCACCTTACATCCGATCAACACGGTGGACGAGGCGGCGGAAATCGCGCGGGATATCGGTTTCCCGGTGATTTTGAAAGCGGTGGCGGGCGGCGGCGGTAAGGGAATGCGCAGTGTCGCGAGCGAGAGCGAACTCGGCTCGGCATGGCGGGATGCGACATCGGAAGCACAGAACGCATTCGGCGACGCGCGCGTGTACCTGGAAAAATATCTGGAGCGCCCGCGACACATCGAAATTCAGGTGCTGGCGGATCATCATGGACATTTTGTTTATCTGGGAGAGCGGGAATGCTCCGTGCAGCGACGGCACCAGAAGGTGATTGAGGAGGCGCCGTCACCGATCATGACGCCCCCTCTGCGGAAAGCGATGGGCGAAGCGGCGGTGAAACTGGCGCGCGCGGGAAATTATACGAACGCGGGCACCGTGGAATTTCTGGTGGACGCACAGCGGAATTTTTATTTCCTGGAAATGAATACGCGGCTGCAGGTGGAGCACCCGGTCACGGAAATGGCGACCTCGCTTGATCTGGTGAAGCTGCAAATGCGGGTCGCGGCAGGCGAGCCGTTGCCGTTCGGCCAGCAAGACATTCAACTGCGCGGACATGCCGTCGAGTGCCGCATCTACGCGGAAGACCCGGACAATAATTTCTTTCCGTCGCCCGGGAAAATCATTGCTTGTGGAGTTCCGAGCGGTCCTGGGATTCGGCTGGATGAGGGGATCTACGCGGGCTGGACGGTGCCGAACGAGTATGACCCGATGCTGGGGAAGCTGATTGCGTGGGGCGCCGATCGCAAGGAAGCACTGGCGCGGATGGGGCGGGCACTGGCAGAGTATTACGCGAGCGGGATCAAAACCAACGTCTCGCTTTTCCGCCGCATCCTGGGGAGCAGCGATTTCCAGAAAGGCGCGATTTACACGCGCTGGCTGGATGATTTCCTGAGCGCCGCACCCGTTACGGAAATCCGCAACGTCCGGGAAGAATCCCAGGCCGAGCAAGCGGCTGCGATCGCGGCATTTCTGTGGCACCTATCGCAGACTGGCGGTGGGAATGCTTCTCAGACGCACCCGATTGCGGAATCGCGGTGGAGAACCGAGGGCCGCCGGGAACAAGTGAATCGCGAGCCACAACCGTGACGAAAATGCGGAACGACGAGCGGAGCTATTTTGAAATTGCAGATTGAGATAGCGGGGAAAAAGCGCCAGGTGGAACTCGCGCAGGCGGGCGAGCGCGCGATATGGACGATCGATGGACAACGCCTCGAGGCTGATGCAGTCGCGGTTTCTGCCGGGATCTATTCGATCCTCCTAGGCGGAAAATCGTTCGAGGTGCGCGTTGAGCGCTTGGGCGCGGAGCTGCGAGCGATTACAGCGGGCCGGGATTTAAGCGTCGTAATTCAGGACGAGCGCGAATGGCGGCGAAATCGTGGTGGCAACGTCGAAGCGGAAGGCCGGCAGCAGGTTTTGGCCCCCATGCCGGGGAAAATCGTGCGGGTCCTGGTAAGCGCCGGCGATTCAGTGCGCGCGGGCCAGGGTCTGCTGGTGGTGGAGGCGATGAAGATGCAGAACGAGATTCGCGCACCGAAATCGGGAACGATCGACCGGGTGCGAGTGGTCGAAGGTCAAACGGTGAACGCTGGCGAAGTGGTGGTCATCGTCAGCTGAGCGAATATTTCGGCTTCGTGACTGGTTGCCTCTCAGTTCCCTTTTGGTTCCGATGCCTTTCCCCGGCACCCTGCCCTGGTCACAAGGGTTCCCGTCCGCGCGAAAATTGGGCAGCGGGCAGTGGTGCGAATTTTCGTTGCGATTCCCGGATTATTTCGAGGCGGGAAGCTTTCCTGCGGATTCCAGGATTTGGCGGGCCAGATAGTTGGTCACGCGTGAATCGTCGCGCGCTTCGACCATGTACGCCGAGCGTATCAGCTGCTCCTTGCGGTTGCGCAGCATATCGCGGATGGACTGTTGCACTTGCGGATCGGACAGCTCACGCTGCCCTGCGGGCTCTTTGGCGACGAGCTTCAGAATGCGGTACCCGCCGTTTTTCACACCAATCGGTTGCGTTACGTCGCCGGGCCTCATCCCCAAAACCGTCTTTTTGAGCAGCGGGTCGGATTGATTCAACGCGGACTCCGGAACGAAACCGAGATCGCCGCCGGTGGCTGCGGTGGAATCCTCTGAATAATCCATCGCGAGCTGGGAAAAATCTGCGCCGCTTTCCAGCTTTTGTTCAATCAGGCCGATTTTTCGCTTGGCTTCGGGTTCCGAAGTGGCTTTGTCGTTCTTGCGGTTGTGGACAGCCGAGTCAGGATGCGGGGTAACGACGATCTGGGCGATGTGAAACTGCAGTTCGGCGACGTTGAATTGCGCGCGATTCTTGTTGTAGAAGTCGAGCACGTCCTGGTCGGTGATCGAAATCTTCGCAACGACTTCGCGATTCAGGAGCTTTTGCACGGAAAGCTGGCGACGGATGTCTCCTTTTAAATCGTCCACGGTCAGCTCGGAATCCTTCAGCTTCTTCTGGAATTCTTCTTCGGTATATGGGCTCTTGGACTCGGTGAATTTGTCTTCTACTTCGGCATCGCTGGCGACCAGATTCAGTTTATTGGCGCGCTCGAGCAGAATTTCATTGTTCACAAGCTCATCGAGGATATTCAGCTTAAGCGAAAGTGCTTCTTCCTGAGAAGGCGCAGGACCTTCGGCGTTCACGCGCGTGCGAAAGTACTTCTCCACCTCGGAGCGCTGGATCTGCTTGCCATTGACGACGGCCCAAACGTCCGGGCCGGGTGGGGGCTGTGTCTTGCAACCGGCCACGCACACACTCCCCAAGACCAGAGCGAGAGCCAAGATTCGTCGTGACAAACGGGACTCCTTCCAGGGGAGGGCCGACTTCACGCGGCCTTTTGCACGCGGCCGGAGCGGATGCAGGAGGTGCAGACGCGGATATGCTTGCGGGCGCCTTTGACTACTGCCTTGACGCGCCGCAGATTGGGATTCCAGCGGCGCCGCGTAACGTTATGGGCGTGGCTGATTGCATTGCCATACAGCGGCTTCTTGCCGCACATTTCACATGCTAGTGCCATTGTTGCGTCACTCCACAGATCGTAAATTGTCGATTTACTTGCCAACGTATGTTAGCAGAGTCCGCCCATAGCGGGAAGAGTTTTGGTCCCACAGCAGAGCGAACGAAGCTGTGAAATCAGGCCCGCGGGCCGCTGCAATCGCCTCATTTCTGCGCTGTTTTCCTCCATGGAAAGTTCCGGCGGCTTGGTACTTTCGATCCATTGACCGTACACAATGCAAACGGCTAATTTGACGAGTACGATCTGGAAAGGCTCGAAAACAGCCAAGAGGCAGGGGTGTGTACCCTTTAGACACACAGCCTGAAAATTTACCTCTTGACGGCAACTAAACACTTATAGACTCCGCCGCGTAGTATCCCTACTCGGAGGGGTCAATGAGTAAGTGGTTGGTTGTAACGGTTTTGGTCATGTCGGTATTGGCCAGCGCCGTCGGTCTAAAGGCCATTTCGGTCGCGAGCACGACGGCTCCTGTGCCGCCGACTCCTTGGGCGAGTACGACGGCTCCTGTGCCGCCAACTCCCTGGGCGAGTACGACGGCTCCTGTGCCGCCGACTCCTTGGATGAGTACCACGGCCCCGGTGCCCCCCACACCCTGGAACTAGGCTCAGGGAACTCCCTATAAAAGGGAGTTGAGTGGTCGAGCACCGGAAACGAAACAGCGATGCTTGGACCACTCGATTACATGATATGGCTTATAGGTTTCCTGGTGGAGATCGGGGTGGTGGTGTATCTAATCACCCGCAAACAGGCTTTCCGCTACTTCCCCATTTGTTTCTATATGTTGTGCGACGCCCTGGTAACTTGGGGGCAGTATTATTGCGTACACCATTTTGGCTTTGAATCCACGACCTACGTCTATTTTTACTACTACACCGACAGCTTGCTGAACGTTCTGATGTTCTGGGTGATCATCAAGTTCTACCAGGAGACGTTCGCGGAAATGGGTGTGAGCAAGTACATCCGCGGAGCAGCGGTCATGTTGATACTGCTGACGGCGGTTTTCTCCTATGCGGTGGTACATCAAAATCGGACGCACTTGACCAGTCATTTCGTGGTCGAAATCGGCCAGAATTTCTACTTCGTGGGAGTTGTTCTGACATACCTGCTTTGGGGCGCGATCTTGAAGTTGCGCGAGACGCGGACGAGGCTGATCCAATTGGTTCTGGCGCTCGGGATATATTTCAGCGCCGATGCCTGCACGTACGCACTGCGCAATCTTTTCCCGGGCCTGGAGCCGAACTTTCTGCGCTGGTTTCCGCCCCTGGTGGGGTTGTGGCTGCCCTTGGCGTGGGCCTACACGTTTACGCATATTCATGACGACGCCCGCCTCGAGCCGGCCCGCTTGATGGTGAGAGCGCGATGATTGCAGCCCTGATCTGCGTGGTTTCGGCGGCGATTTTCCTGCAGTTCTTTGTGTCCTACTGCCGTTCGATCCTGGCGTCCAGCAGAAATATCGCGCTATCGGACCGCGTGCGCGAAGTGACTGGCATCGCCGACCAGGAAGTTGGCGCCGATGATTTCAACCGCCTGCTGCAGCTCGTGCGATTGTGCCCCGAGCGGGGCGACGACCAGTCCGAGATTCGCGCCGTAGGAACTTATTACGGCTTGCTTGCGATGCTGAACCGCGTTTCGCGGCCGGTGGCGCCCAGATTTGCGGTCTGGGTGGAACAGGAACGCAAGAGTTGTTCGTATTTCGCCGCCGTGGCGCTCGATCGCCGCATTTCCTACAGCCGCGATCTTTTCACTCAACAAATCACCGACCGGCTCTAACTCTTCAGATCGGAGCGGTCACCTGGCGTGCTCGCCGCCGCACCGTGCTCGACCCTTCCCCATCACGCTGTTACCATGGGCGTATCCTGGCCCCGAAATCGTGGGAGAATCGCCCTGTGCGAGTCTGGCTGGAACAATCCGTATTGACGAACATTCAAACGTCGCGAATGCTGACGGCTGGAAACCGTGTGGGCGTAGCGGTATCGGGGGGCGCCGATTCCGTCGCGCTCTTGCGCTTGCTCGATCGGTTGCGCGACGAGCTGGGCATCACGCTGACGGTTGTGCATTTCAATCACGATCTGCGGGGCGCTGAATCCCAAGGCGACGCCGCTTTCGTCGCGGAGCTTGCGGGAGCCCTGAAATTGGAGTTGGTGGCAGCGCGCGAGGATGTGAGGGCAGAAGCCACGCGCCAAGGGTGGAACCTGGAAGACGCGGGGCGACGGTTGCGCTACGCATTCTTTGATCGCGTGCTTGCCCAGGGATACGCGACGCACATCGCCGTGGCGCATACGGCGGACGATCAAGCCGAGACTCTGCTGGCACATCTGATTCGCGGCACAGGGCCGACGGGTCTGGGAGGAATTCATCCCGTCGCCGGCGCGATTGTACGTCCGCTGCTCGGCACACGCCGGGAAATTCTGCGGGAATATTTGCGCGCGAACGGCCAGAGTTGGCGAGAAGATTCAAGCAATCGGGACGTGCGGCGAACACGCGCGCGGATTCGCGAGCAGCTGCTGCCGGTGCTCGAGCGCGATTTCTCCGGCGCGATTGTGAGCCACCTGAATGAGCTGGCGCGGTTTGCGCGCGAAGAAGGAAATTTCTGGGATGCTCTGGTCGAGGATCGATTCCAAGTTCTAGCGAAGGTTGACGAAGATGGCATCCGCGTCGCGGTAGAGGCCCTGCTGACTCCCTTGAAGCTGGAATTGCCCCGTAACGAAAGTCTCACATCGCCGAAGTACAATGGCTTCGGGCCCTTGCGCATGCTTACGGAACGCTTGGTGCGCCGTCTTTATGAAGGAGTGCGGGGGAACCGGCGAGAGCTAGGCGCGAACCACGTGGAGCGAGTGGTCGAGCTCGCGAGCGGATCCAACAGCGGCCACCAAGTAGAACTTCCTGGCGAAATTATCGTGCGGCGAAATTTTGGCGAACTGATTTTTTCGCGGCGGGCTGCTACTCAGCCGTGCAGAAACAATGGAACTGCGAAAGAAGCGAGCGCCTACCACTATGTCGTAAGCCTGCCCTTGTGCGGGACGGCGACTGTTTCCATTCCGGAACTTGGAAAGTGCTTCCGGCTGAAAGTGATTGACTGGCCTGTGACAGAGAGCGACACTAAGAGGGACGCTAACGCCCTCGATCTAGACCTCCTGCGCTCTCCTTTGATACTGCGGAATTGGAGGCCTGGCGACGCCTATAGACCGCGAGGTCGGCGTCACGAACGGAAGCTGAAGAGCATGTTCCTGGCGGGGCGTGTTCCGAGCGCCGAGCGCATGGCGTGGCCGGTGCTGGAAAGCGGCGGCCGAGTGATTTGGGCCCAGGGAATGCCGGCGGCCGAAGATTTCCGCGCGCGAGAGACTACGCGGACCGGAGTTGTGATCGAGGAAGAAGTTCTTGGGAGCGACCGGGCGAGTTGAATATGTCTGGGAGTCTTTTGCATCTAAAGTAATAAAAGTAAAGTAATGACGGACCGGCGCGAGCGATTTTTGGCAATTTTTCAAGCAGGTTGGAACAGGTGAGGTAATCAGGTGAACTCAACAGTCCGAACAATTCTATTTTGGCTCTTGATGATCTTGCTGGCGGTTGTGCTGTGGAGGATGGCCTCGACGGGAGGTCAGTCCGCGCACGACGACGAGCCCAGCTACACGAATTTTCTGGCCAAGGTGCAGAACAACGGCGTGAAGGACGTGCAGATTTACCTTTCGCCAAACAGCGCTGAGTTGCAGGGCGAGTACCGCGAAGGCGGAAAATTCCGCGGCGTGACGATCGCCAACACCGCGATTCCAGATGTCACCAAGGTCCTGCAGGATCACAACGTCATTTATAACTACAAGGAAGTGAAGAACGCGGACTGGCTGACATTCCTAGTGAATTTCGGGCCGCTGCTGCTGCTGGTTCTGTTCTGGGTTTTCATGATGAAGCAGATGCAGGCGGGCGGAAACAAGGCTCTGAGTTTCGGGAAGTCCCGCGCGCGCTTGCTGACGGCGCAGCAGAAAAAGGCGACGTTTAAGGACGTGGCTGGGATCGATGAACCAAAGGAAGAGCTGTATGAGATTATCGATTTCCTGAAGGATCCGCAGAAATTCCAGAAGCTCGGCGGACGCATTCCGAAAGGCGTGCTGCTGGTGGGGCCTCCGGGAACGGGCAAGACTTTGCTGGCGCGCGCGATTGCAGGCGAAGCGAATGTGCCGTTCTTTTCCATTTCCGGTTCGGACTTCGTCGAGATGTTCGTGGGCGTGGGCGCAAGCCGCGTGCGCGATCTGTTCGAACAGGGCAAGAAGAACGCGCCATGCATTATTTTCATCGATGAAATTGACGCGGTCGGGCGGCATCGCGGAGCAGGATTGGGCGGTGGTCACGACGAGCGCGAGCAGACTTTGAACGCGTTGCTGGTGGAGATGGACGGCTTTGAATCCAACGAAGGCGTCATCTTGATTGCTGCGACCAACCGTCCTGATGTGCTGGATCCGGCGCTGCTGCGGCCGGGCCGTTTCGATCGCCGCGTGGTGGTGCCGCGTCCTGACGTGAAGGGGCGCGAGGAAATTCTTCGCGTACACACGCGCAAGGTACCTCTTTCAGAAGACGTGGATCTTTCGGTGATCGCGCGCGGCACGCCGGGATTTTCCGGAGCCGATCTGGCGAACCTGGTGAACGAATCCGCGCTATGGGCCGCGCGGCAGAACCGCAAGTTCGTGGCGATGGTGGACTTTGAGATGTCCAAGGACAAAGTCCTGATGGGCGTCGAGCGAAGATCCATGATTTTGTCCGACGAGGAAAAGCGCAACACGGCGTATCACGAGGCCGGGCACGCGCTGGTGGCGGCGATGACACCGGGCGCCGATCCGCTGCACAAAGTGACGATTATTCCGCGCGGCATGGCGCTGGGCGTCACCATGCAGTTGCCGATTGACGACAAACACACCTACACCAAGGAGTTTTTGGAAGCGCAGCTTGCCGTACTGATGGGCGGACGCGCGGCCGAGGAAATTTTCCTGCACCATATCACCACAGGGGCGGGGAACGATATCGAACGCGCCACGGAAATCGCGCGGCAGATGGTGTGCGAATGGGGCATGAGCGTTCTGGGACCGCTTACATTCGGCAAGAAGGAAGAAGCGATTTTCCTGGGCCGCGAGATCGCGCAGCATCGCGATTATTCGGAAGACACGGCGATCAAGATTGACGGCGAAGTTCGCAGCATTGTCACCAACGGGTACAGCAAGGCGCGCAATATTCTGGAGACGCAACGGGACAAGCTGGAACGGATTGCGCAGGCTCTGCTGGACCGCGAAGTTTTGGACGCGGTGGAATTGAAACTCTTGATGGAAGGCAAACCGCTTCCCGATAAGATACCGCCTCCGCCCCCTGCTGCGCCGCCCGTGCCGACCAAGGAACCGCAGCTTTCGTTGCGGCCTGAACCGCGACCGATTCCCGGATTGGCCAAGGGCGAAAAGCCCGCTCCGGCTTAGAATTCAAACACGCAACCGAGGAATTTTTCGGAACCTCGTCTCGAAAGAGGCGAGGTTCTTTTTTTTGGGGGTGAGCGCCCTGGCGAAATCGAGCGGAGGGTTCGCGACAAGATGGATGGCGCTGCGGATGCGTTCGGGCATCCGATCGGCCCAAATTGGCGTAAAATGCGGGCATGGCTCAGAAACCGTTAGATACGTTTGCCATCAGTTGCCCGTGCTGCCAGGCGAAGCTCACGGTGGATCGCGAGATTGGCGTGGTGCTGTCCCATGTGCCTCCGCCGAAGCCGCCGCCCTCGGTGGACCTGGACGACACAGCGGCCTTGCTGCGGCAGCAGGTGGACGCGGTGGAAGCGAAATTCCGCGCGTCGGTGGAAGCGGAGAAGTCGAAGGAAGATGTGCTGGCTCGAAAATTCGCCGAGGGATTGAAGAAGGCGAAAGACGGGCCCATCGAAAAACCCCTGCGCGATTTCGACCTCGATTAAACGCGCGATGCGACCGCGGCGGATTACCGGGAAGCGCCGTGCACATTGGGCCACACCCCGTGTTGTGACACCGGCCGTTTTATTGGCCATGGCGCTCGTGAGTTTGCTTTTCGCGCGACCGGCCGTTCCGCAGCAAGCCCAGCAAAAAACAAAACTGCCACGTCCGCGGCGCCTGGACGAGGACGTCACCTGGAAGCGCGATCCGGCAACGGGAGAACTGACAGCGATTCCCGTGGGCGGTGGAGCGAAGGGTATCAGCGCGACGGGAACGGGCCAGGGCGGGACAACGGCTGACGCGCACGCGATTTCGGTGGTCACGCAGATTGTTCCAGTGACGTGCAGCGTGATAGGCGCCGATGGCGTGGCGGTGCGGGGATTGCGGATGGAAGATTTCCGGGTCTTCGACGAAGGCGTCGAGCAACCACTCACTTATTTTGACGCGTCTACGGAATCGGCGAGCGTAGCAGTGGTGATCGATGCAAGCCCCAGCGTGCTGCGCGAGTCCGAGGAAATGAAAAATGCGGCGCGCGCGCTGGTAGATGCGCTTTCGTCTTCGGATCACACCGCGATCCTGGATTTTTCGGCGCACACCTATCTGCAGCTTCCCTTTTCCAGTGATTGGGGAATGATTCGCAAGGCTGTGGCGCGGGTGGATGCCCGATCGTTGTTGGAGGATACGGGCGGTTCGAATATTTACCAGGCAATGTTCCTGACGGCGCGCGAGCTGTTTGCAGGGCGCACGGGGCGCAAAGCTATCGTCCTGCTGACCGATGGGCAGGACAGCGGGCTGGGGCTTACGCTCGATCCGAAGACGGCGGAACCTCGTGCGGGATGGCCGCGCGATCAGCTGACCTTTGACGACCTGGCACGGGCTTTGGCGGCCGAAGACATTGTTGTGTTCGCGGTGTCCACCGAGAGCCGGCCGAAAATTATGACGCCGGCGTGGGTGCAGCTGCATGCAAGCCAAACGCTGCTGACATATGCGGCGCAAGGGTGGGGGATACCCGCATACACACTGTACCTGGCGGAATTGACGCGACGATCAGGAGGACAGTTGTACTTCCTGCGCGAGGCGGAAACGCTGGCGGACACGTTCCGGCAGATCGCGCTGAAGATTCGCGCGGAGTATACGCTGGGATTTTCGCCTGCGAATAACGCGCTTGCGGCACCTCATCCTGGCTGGCACCAGCTGCGCGTCGAGGTGAACGGTCACGGAGATCCGACCGTGGTGCATCGCTCGTCGTATTACGTAGTCGCGACGCCGTAATTTCGGCTTTCCTTGTCCACCCCCCATTGCCGACGCGACTGGATGCACCCGCGCGCTTAGGCTTAGGCTTTTGCGCAAACCGTGATTCAATAGCGGCCATGTTCCATCGCCGACAATTTCAACTGCGGTTGCCCGCGCGTGCGCTGGCCTTGGGCGAACGCACGCTGGTGATGGGTGTGCTGAATGTGACGCCCGACAGTTTTTCCGACGGCGGATTATTCTTGAAAGCCGACGCGGCCGTGGCGCAGGCTGTGGCCATGGAACGCGCCGGCGCCGACATTATTGATGTGGGAGGCGAATCCACGCGACCGGGGTCGCTGGGCGTTTCCGCGGCAACGGAATTGGCACGCATCGTGCCGGTGATTGCAAGGCTGCGCGGCAAGATTCGGATTCCGATTTCGGTAGATACCAGCAAGTCGCAAGTAGCGGAAGCGGCTGCGGAGGCTGGCGCGGAGATTGTGAATGATGTGACGGCGCTGCGCAACGATCCGCGAATTGCGCAAGTCGCGCGAAGGCGGAAGCTGGCGCTCGTGCTGATGCATATGCGCGGGAAGCCGCGCACCATGCAGCGAAGTCCCTTTGCGCGGGATGTGCTGCGCGACGTCGCGAAGGGTTTGCGGCATGCAGTCGAGTTGGCGCGGCGAGCGGGAGTCGCGAAATCGCAGATTGTGCTGGACCCGGGGATCGGATTCGGCAAGAGCTACCAGCAGAATTGCGAATTGCTGGCTCGTTTGCCCGAGCTTGCGCGCTCGGGTTATCCGCTGCTGGTGGGCACGTCGCGAAAGAGTTTTATCGGGAAGGTTCTGGAAAAGAGCAAATTGTGCGCTGGATCCGGGGCCGAAAGAATCTGGGGCACGGCGGCTACGGTTGCGGCGAGCATTCTGCAAGGGGCGCACATCGTCCGAGTACACGACGTGGCGGAAATGGCGCAGGTGGCGCGAATTTGTGATGCGGTGGCGTCTGCAGGGCGGGTGCGCGGAAGATAGGTAGCGGTGATTCGCAAAAGCAGGATTGCGCGTCGCGGCGAAACGCAGCTGGGGTGGCCGCTAGGGAGCAAACCATAGAATTTCTGGCGCATTTTCGGCGGCTCACTGCGGCACAGCGCAACACGTTCATCGCCTGCTTCCTGGGGTGGTCGCTGGATGCCTTCGATTTCTTCATTCTGACGTTTTGTGTGAGTGCGATTGCGGCAGAATTCCACGCGCAGGTTTCTGCGGTCCTCGAGGCGGTCTTCCTGACCTTGGCGATGCGGCCGGTGGGCGCCTTTCTGTTCGGAGCGATCGCCGATCGGTATGGGCGGCGTCCGGCGCTGATGATAGACATCATCGCGTACTCGGTTTTCGAGCTGGCTTCTGCGTTCGCTCCGTCGCTGCACGTTTTTCTGATCCTGCGGGCGCTGTTCGGTATTGCGATGGGCGGAGAATGGGGCGTGGGCGCCGCGCTGGCGTTCGAAACCCTGCCGAAAGAAAACCGCGGATTTTTCTCCGGTCTCCTGCAAGAAGGATACGTAGTGGGTTATCTGCTGGCGGCGCTGGCATACGCCACCGTTTTTCGATTTATTGGCTGGCGTGGAATGTTTGTGGTGGGGGCGCTGCCGGCTTTTCTGGTGATTTATATTCGGACGAAGGTGGACGAATCACCGGCATGGCGGCAGGGCCGTGGAAGCGCCGTCGGCGTCGAGCGAAGCCTGGGCAAAGATATTGTGAAGTACTTGGGCACTTTCATTTTTTTGGCAGTACTGATGTTCGCGTTCAATGCTTACAGTCACGGCACGCAGGATATCTATCCGACATTTCTGCAGAAGAATCGCGGGTTTTCGCCGAAGACAGTAGGGCTGGTCGCGATTGTCTACAGCGTGGGCGCGCTGCTGGGCGGGATCGTTTTCGGTTCATGGTCAGAGCGAGTGGGACGGCGGAAGGCCATTGTCATTGCGGCGGTATTGTCCATTCCCATGATTCCGCTCTGGGCGTATTCGCACCGCGCACCCATGATCGCGCTCGGAAGTTTTTTGATGCAGTTCATGGTGCAGGGTGCCTGGGGAGTGATTCCAGCGCACTTGAACGAACTTTCGCCGCCGGCCGTGCGCGGCACCTTTCCCGGTCTTGCATATCAACTCGGCAATTTGCTCGCTTCGCGAAATTCCGTGATGCAAGCCAAGATCGCCGAGCACTACTACGCTGGCAATTACGCGCCGGTGCTGGCGTGGACGGCCTTGCTGGTTGCTGCGCTGGTTGCGATTGTGACCATCAGCGGGCGCGAGGCGAAGGGCGCGGACCTTTCGGACACAAGTTAGTGCGGATGCTGCGCGGGCGGTTCGGCGACATGCCGAGGCGGTCAAAAATCTAAGTGCCGCGTCTGGTGTCGCTTACATTGAGCTTGGCGATCACCGTCTCCTGGTCTAACAGGAGTTGATCACTTGCCGCTTAGATCGCGCGCAGGACATCACGCGAGCGCTCAGTTGGAGAAGCTATAGCGATCCACCGAGATGCATCATCGTCCGAATGCCCACGCCACCATCAGCGGAAACTCTTCTCGCCAGAATACCCCACCGTGCGATCCGCTTCGCTCATTCATGACTACATCCGCACCTGCATCGCGCAGCGCGTCCGCCCACCTCCTTGCGTTCCCGAGGAAGAACGGCTCTTCTGTGCCAGCGACAAGGTATGTGCGCGGAAGCGGACTCGGCATAACGCTAGGGGGCTTGTAACCGCCGCCAGGCGAGGCGCAGAAGACCGCACCGTAGAGATGTGGATGGCGAAGCCCAAGCGCGAGAGCCAGCTCTCCGCCCGCCGAGACGCCGAACACTGCGGTACATTCAGTAGGCAGCGCCACGCCAAACCGCGACTCCGTCCATCGGCGAACGTCCTCGACGAAGAACTTCTCGTGTGCCGCGAACCGCTCCGGCTCAAAGCCTGGTGAATACTCATGAAGCCGCAGCGTCTCATCGGTCAGCCCGTGTATACCGACGATCATTGTGGACGGTACGTCGGCCTTCTCGAGCAACCGCCCCCACTTCGGGATTCTCTGACCGTCGCCGGCGAAGACGATTGCTTCGGGCGGGTCCGGTGGAACGTATACCGTGACCTGCCGTCCGCCGTCGTACTCGAACGTCCCAGTGACAAACTCTCCCAAGACCACTCCGGTGGGCCTGGCCGGCGCCGCGTCGGACTCACTTAGCCTGCGGTTGACGTGATTGCGTGTTTGCTTCTTCATGGCCTTGCAGAACTGGTCGCCCGATCCGCCGTCCCGTCAGTACGAAGTATAGATGAGATGACAGGGAGGCCAGCAAAATGACTCTATTGCGTGGCGCGGGCATCTACCCGCGCCCGATCAGGCGCGTCTGATGTGTGTTGCAGCAGGGCTGGCCAGCGCCAAAAAAAGGTCTACCTGCCTAGCTTTGTCCTGATTCTACCGGACATTCTCATTTTGCGGCGACAGCTAAATCCTCTTGTTTGACTTGCACGGATAGATGCTCCTAAGATACGCCGACAATGGAGGATCCACGGACACCAGCCAGCAGCCAGCCGACAACATCGCGATACCGCATTCTCGAGAAGCTGGGCGCGGGTGGCAATGGTGTAGTTTATAAGGCCGAAGATACCCGGCTGGGACGTTTCGTGGCCCTGAAGTTTCTCCCACCTGAAGGACAGCGGGATGCCCACGCGCAGGCGCGTTTTCAGCGCGAGGCGCAGGCGGCATCAGCGCTAAATCACCACAACATCTGTACGGTCTATGACATCGGCGAGCAGGACGGTCAGCTGTTCATCGCCATGGAGTTGCTGGAAGGGCAGACGCTGAAGCAGAAGATCGGATCGAGTCCGCTGCCGCTGGAGACATTGCTGGATTATGCGATGCAGATCGCCGCAGCGCTGGAGATTGCGCACAAGCATGGGATCGTCCACCGGGATGTGAAGCCATCCAACATTTTTGTGACCAGCCAGGGTGACGTGAAACTGGCCGACTTCGGCTTGGCGAAACGCGTGTTGCTGGATCGCACACCGAGCTGCGAGGCGCCCACGATGTCAGCTCCGATCACAGCACGCGGCGCCATTGTCGGAACCGTGGCATACATGTCCCCGGAACAGGCGCAGGACAAGGACATCGACGCGCGGAGCGACATTTTTTCGTTTGGCATTCTGCTCTATGAGATGGCGACCGGGAAGAGAGCGTTTCCCGGAGAATCTCCGGTAACGATCATCGGGGAGATTCTGCATAAAGAGCCGAAACCCATTCGCGAGTTGAATCCCCCGGCGCCCGAAGAGCTGCAACGAATCGTGGTGAAAACTCTGGAGAAGGATCGCGAAGACCGTTATCAGACGGCGCATGAGTTGATGGTGGATTTGCGGCGGCTGATGAAAAAGGAGACGGAACGATCGCAGAGCGGGTTGCCGGTAGAGCTGCCAAAGCGTGTGAAATCGAGAAAGTGGATCTGGATTGGGGCCGCGGTAGTGCTGGCCTGCGCCACAGCATGGATTGCGCTGAGCGGCCACGGCACGCCCGCGGCCGATGCGCCATTGCCAATGGAGCAGCTCACATTTTCGAGCGAAACTAAAACTGGCTCGATCTTTACGGACGGATCTCGTATTTATCTCGTCAGCGACGGGCATCCCGTCGAAATGTCCGTAAAGGGCGGAGCTATGGCGCCTCTGCGTGCCGCGATCGGCGACATGAATATCCTGGATATTTCGCCGGACGGCTCGGAGTTTTTGCTGCTGCAGAGCAATCTGAACGACGAAACACAACGGGGAACAATATGGACCATGCCCGTGCTGGGAGGTGCGGCCAAGCGGTTCGGAAATATCACGGCGCGCGGCGCAAGTTATTCTCCGGATGGGAAGTTGATAGCGTTCAATGAAAAGGAATCGGTTTATGTATGTGACGCCGACGGCCAAAACGTAAAGGAAATCTGGAACACCCAGCATATGGTGCCGGGCAATCCCGCTTTTTCGCCAGACTCCAAGAAAATTCGTGTAACGGTGTCGAGAAGCACGCTGGAGGACGATGTTACGAGGATCTGGGAGCTGAACGTGGACGGCAGTAATCCACATGTACTTCCTCTTCCCCAGTATTGGCCAGCGGATACCGGCGTTTACAACGGAATCTGGACGCCGGGCGGGAAGCATTTTGTTCTTGGCTCATACAAAGAGAGATCGAACAATCTTTACGAATACTTAGAACCAACCTGGTACGAATTCTGGAAAAAGCCATATGCGGTGCGATTGACGCCCGGCCAACCCGAAGTGATCGGAATGGCACCGAGCCGGGATAGCAACGGAATGTTCGTGCTGGGACGGCTGGCGCAGGGAGTGATGCATTTCTACGACGAAAAGCAAAAACGATTTTTGCCGTATCTGAGCGGACTACCCGCGGCGCAACTGGTGGTATCACCTGACCGAAAATGGATGGCGTACACGGATTATCCAAGAGGATATTTGTGGCGGTGCAAGATTGACGGTAGCGACAAGTTGCAACTCACAGACAGTCTGGCGCAGATGATCACGTGGTCGCCGGACGGCAAGTGGATAGCGTATTCCGACTGGAAAGAGCTGTATCGCGTCAGCGTTGATAGCGGCGCACCGGAACAGCTGACGTCGGAGGGTTTCACGGAAGTACTACCGAGCTGGTCGCCGGACGGGAAATCAATCTATTTTAACGATTACCCAATCGCGGGACACTTCCGCATCCGTATTCTGGATCTGGAGACGAAAAAGGTGTCAACGATGCCAGGATCGGAAGGCTACTATGCGCCGTTGTGGTCGCCCGACGGGGAGTACCTGGCTGCAACTCAGAATCCACCGAAGAGCCTGGCGATTTATTCCGTAAAAACAAAACAATGGAAGCGGTTGAAGGTTTTTGAGCGCGATTGGAGTTTTTTCGTGTGGGCGCCGGACTCGAAGTCAGTTTATGTGATGCGCGATCCATTGAGCGCGGCGGCCGGCGAGCAAACCGGAATCTACCGGCTGACGGTGCCAGATGGGAGGTGGGAGTTATTCACGAAATTTACGGGGTTAAACGTGCTCCGGGAAGGAGCGCAGAACTTCATATCCATCACGCCAGAGGGCAACATCGCAGCGATCAGCGATACCAGCGCGACCCAGATCTATCAGATGAAGTGGAAGCACGCAGAGTAAGGTTCCGAGGAGTTTCGGCTCGCCGCATAGCCGGCGTGCAAGGTCATGGGTTGGCGATTGCTTCGACGACCCGCCAAGAATCGCCGCGTCCGATCGCTTCGAAGTTCGACAAGTCAGATCACGAGGGTGGCGAGACCCGTGGCCACAAGCGCGGCTGCCCATACCAAGTCAAAGTTGACCCACGCCTTACGAAGAAGCGCGAGGCCAACCTTTCGATAAACGACCCAAGCTATCAACCCTGTCACCGCCAGATAAGCCGCCGTATGGACCCCGGTCGCGAGCATGCCGGCCAGCGGACTAATGGTCGAGGCCATGTGATTATGACCTCCCATGCGGCCGCCCGCTTGGGCGGTAGTGCTGCCCAGCAACACGGGCACTACCATCAAACCCGCACCGTGCGCCGAGGCCATCAGAAACGACCAGACAGTCAGATCTCGGAATCCTACCTGCATTCGGACCCATCGCGGGTGCCAATGTCGCACCAGGGAGAAGATTCCAAGGCCGACCAAGATCGCGGCGACGAAGTAGCGGATGACTGTGAGCGGCAGCGTCATGCCAAGGAACAGTGCGATCAGCACCACACTGCCGATGGCCAGTGCGTGGCCCAGTGCAATGGGGACGAGCGATCTTGCCACGGCGCTCCCCTTTTGCTCCTGCATGCCCAGCGCTACCGCGAACAGCCACCCCATGCCGGGGTTGAGTCCGTGGTAGGCGCCAAGGAGCAGCATCAGCCAAAACGCCGTCGAAGTCAGCCCGTCATGCGTCATTACTAGTCCGAATAGCAATAGGAATCGGACGAAGCGTCGCCCCCTTGCAGCCGTAGTTGGTGCGCGCGCAATCCGTCGAACTCGACGAAGAACTTCTCATCGAGCTTCATCCCGCCCTCGGGCTTGGCATCGATCTTCACCATCCAACTCTTCACGCCGTCGGGGTAGAACTGTTCGTCCCACGGAGAGTAAAGCGAGTTGGTGAAATAGACGCGTTTGCCGTCGCGGCTGATCTCAACCATCTGCGGACCGCCGTTGAGAGCCTGCTTGGGTTTCTTCGGGTGAGCCGCTCGGCCTACGATGCCGCCGAGATGGATCGAGCCCGTCTTCTTCGGTTTGGCCGGATTCGAGACGTCATACTGGATGAACTCACCTGTCCCCCAGCACGAGACGTAAAGGAAGCGGTCGTCGAGTGAAAGGTTGATGTCCGACACCAAGGGCGGCACTGCCTTGAAACCCTGCAACAGGGGCGGCAGCTTTTCCGGATCAGCCGGCTCGGCGGGAATTTCGATCACCTTGCGGACTGCCCATTTGCCGTTCTTACCACCCTCGTCGCGGTGCCACATCCAAACGGAGGACGAAAGATCTTTGAGGGAGATGACCACACCGACGAAGCCGAAAGTTTTTTTAGGGTCGTGTGAGGGCCGAAGCTCGAGCACCATCTGCTGCTCCCCGCCCAAGTCAATTTCCTGCAAGTGACGCCGCTTGTCCAGGTCCCAGATGTGCAGCTTGTGGCCGTACTTTCCACCAAGCAGCAACTCCGCGTTGAGGCCGTCCTTCACCATGTTCGGTGTGCCCCACTCGGAACTGATCAACGTGTCGTGCCCAAGGTGCCACCAGAAATCGTAAGCCAAATTCTGAGGGCCGCGCTCCTTCTCCCATGGGCCCTTCAGCTCAAACGTATCGGCATCCATCAGGAAAATCCCGCCGGGACCATCGCCGCTCGCCGAACCGAGCGCGCTGCCATAAATGCCGTCAGGTCCACAGTGGATCGTGTGCGGCGATGTGTAGCCCGTCTTCCTGATGAACTCTTCCGGCTCGATCACCTTCACGATCTTGGGGTGCTTGGGGTCAGCTTTCGTATCCAGGATGTGAATCCGCGATGACCCGATGCCCGGAACGATAAGGTAACGACGCTCCATATGCGGATGCGGATTCTGGGGGCAGAGGCACGCGCTGCACGCGTTCCACCCGAAGTGATGCAGCTCGTTATCGCCGTTGGGAAACTCTGCTTGGCCGAGGAGCTGACCGTACGTGGCGGAACCAGGCTCGAGGTCAATGACTCCCATGGCGTCCCGCTTGCCGTTCTTGCCCACATTAAGCAGAGCAACGTAGGCGATATGTTCCGGCGCGGCTTTCATCGCCATGCCCGGTGAGGGATAAAAGGTTGGATCCGGCGTCAGGGGCATATTCCAGTCTCCTTTGGTGAAAGTCAGGGCGAAGGATCTTCGAGTGCCAAAGCATACTCCTGGTCTTCTCACTGGGCCACTGTTCCTTGCAGATGGTGCCGCCGGTGAGGGGCTCGCGGCGCTCCGGTGCATTCCGATCGGATGACGTAATTATCTGCCAGCAGACCTGCGTTGAACTCGGAGTTGGAGAAGAGCTCGCGCTTGCTTGGCTGCTTGCCAAGAGGCCGTGGATCGTTCCGATTCCAGGCACAACCAAGCTGCATCGCCTTGAAGAAAACCTCGGAGGGGCAAATGTCGACCTTACACCTGAAGACCTCCGTGCCATGCCGACGGGGCGTTCGAGTTTACAGCGATAGGGCATTCAAGAATTCGCGTCTCCGCTTGCAGAGTTTGCGTTGGCCAATCCCTCAGCTAACGGGATATTCCTTCCGCCCTAAGGTATTCCCTGTATCGCTTATCTTTTTGCCGAAAGTATGATGCGCCTCGAAAGGCCCCGAACGCATCAAGCCGAATATAGCGAGTTTTCAAGCCCAACCTCTTGTTAGGCTCAACCATGGCAAAAAAAGATAAATCGATAATCGAGATTGCCGAAGAAGAGCAGCCTAAGCAATCGGAAACGTCAGACCGCTTCACGAGGCGTTCTTTTCTCACGCAACTCGGTACAGCGAGCCTGGCCGTAACAACCGCTCCGTTGCTCCACTCCGCTCCAGTACAAGAGCCTGAGCCGGTTACCGAAGTGATCCCGGGTGCCGACGTTCCGGGCGCGGTTCCGATCGTGCTCAACATCAATGGAAAAGAGCATCATATTGCGTTGGAGCCGCGTGTAACTCTTCTCGATGCTCTCCGCGAGAACCTACAACTTCCCGGCACGAAGAAAGGTTGCGACCATGGCCAGTGCGGCGCTTGCACGGTGCACGTAAATGGACGGCGCGTGAATTCTTGTCTGACGTTTGCCATCATGCATCAGGGAGACAAGATCACCACCATCGAGGGGCTGGCTCAAGATGGAGAGCTGCATCCTGTGCAGGCTGCTTTCCTGGAGCACGACGGATTTCAGTGTGGCTATTGCACGTCGGGCCAGATCATGTCCGCTGCGGCGCTGCTCAAAGAACCTTGCGGTCAGGACGACGCTGCGGTTCGCGAGTGTATGAGTGGAAATATCTGCCGCTGCGGTGCTTACGACAACATAGTTGCCGCCGTTCAAAGCGCCCGACGCAGCGCATAAGAAGTTCATATCACGTCCGGATTTTGTCACTGAGGTCACGCAATGGAAGCCTTTCAGTTCAGCCAAGCCAAAACCGTAAATTCCGCGCTTGAGGCGAGCCGCGCGCAAACGGAAACGAAATTTGTGGCTGGCGGCACCACATTGATCGATTTGATGAAGTTGAATGTTGAAACCCCGAAGAGGGTTGTAGATATTAATTTCCTTCCACTCACACAGATCGAATCGACGTCCGACGGCGGATTGAAAATCGGCGCTATGGTTCGCAACAGCGATTTGGCGCACGATGAAACGGTCCAACAACGTTATACGGTACTTTCCGAAGCCCTTCTGTCCGGAGCTTCTCCGCAACTTCGAAACATGGCGACCACCGGCGGCAATTTGCTCCAGCGCACGCGTTGCTATTATTTTCGCGATACCGCCTATCCCTGCAACAAGCGCGAGCCCGGCTCGGGATGCCCTGCCATCGATGGCTTCAACAGGATTCACGCCATCCTTGGAACAAGCGAGCATTGCATTGCAACTCATCCCTCGGATATGGCCGTGGCCATGATGGCACTCGAAGCGGTTGTGCATATACAAGGCGCGAATGGAGAACGCACGGTTCCATTGAACGATTTTTACCTGCTGCCGGGATCCACACCCAATCGCGAAAATGTTTTGCTGCCGGGCGATTTGATCACCTACGTAACGCTGCCTTCGCTGCCGAATGGCACGCGCTCTCACTATTTGAAGCTTCGCGACCGCGCATCCTACGAATTTGCACTGTCGTCCGCTGCTGTGGTCGTTTCGCTAAGCGGCAATCGAATACAGCGCGTGCGTATCGCTTTGGGCGGCGTCGGGACCAAGCCGTGGAGATCGATGGAAGCAGAGCACGCACTGGAAGGCCGCGAAGCCAACGATAGCAATTTTCGAGCTGCCACCGAAGCTGCCCTGAAAGGCGCAAAGCCGAGGCACGATAACGCTTTCAAGGTTGAATTAGCCAAGCGCTGCCTTGCTCGCACGCTCGAAAACATCACGCAGTCCGCTTAGCCGCAAATTGTGCAGGAGAGGAAGGATGAATACCTCCGTAATCGGGGAACCAATCACCCGCATAGATGGAAAGCTTAAGGTCACGGGCGGCGCTAAATATGCCGCAGACTATCCCTTTGAAAAACTAGCGTATGGCGTGGCAGTCCCCAGCACTATCGCCAATGGAAAAATCGCACGAATCGATTCCGCCAAGGCCGAAAGAATGCCGGGTGTGATCGCCGTTTTTCATCATGGCAATTTCGATAAGCTCTATCGGCCTTCCGGCGCTTTTGAAGAACAGAGCCGCGCTGGCGAGAGCCGACCGCCATTCGAAGATGAAAATATCTATTACTACGGCCAATTCGTGGCCTTGGTGGTCGCTGATACTTTTCAGCAGGCCCAAGATGCAGCGGCGAATGTTCGTGTGACTTACGACGAGAAAACGCCGCTAGTTTTGCTGAATCAAGCGGCACCCGCAAATATCACACTGGCTACCAAATACTCCCGTGGCGATGCAGACTCCGCCTTCCAGAACGCTCCCGTACAGCTTGACGTGACTTACACCACGCCCACCGAAACGCACAATCCGATGGAAATGCACGCCACGATTGCTGTGTGGAATAAAGACAAGGTCACGTTATACGAATCGTCGCAAGGCGTTGTGAATCATCATAACGTGATGTCCGAGATGCTCGGCGTTCCGCTGGAGAATATCGAAATCATTTCCAAATTCATCGGCTCGGGATTCGGCGGTAAGCTCTTTCCCTGGCCGCATTCACTGCTTGCGGCGGTGGCCGCGCGCAAAATCGGTCGCCCCGTCAAAGTGTCGGTGCCGCGAACTTTGATGTTCACTACGGTCGGTCACCGTCCCGCCATTCAACAGCGCATGCGTCTGGGCGCGGCGCAGGACGGTAGGCTCGAGTCATTCCAAAATGACATCCTTCAGCACACATCCTTGGTGGATGATTATGTGGAAGACTGCACGCAGGTATCATCCCTGCTCTATAGCTGCCCCAATAACACCGCTATACAACATTTGGCCCACCTCAACGTCGGGACGCCAACGCCGATGCGTGGCCCCGGACGAACTCCAGCACTTTTCGCCATTGAATCGGCTATGGATGAACTGGCGGTTAAGCTGAATATGGATCCCCTCGAGCTTCGCCTGAAAAATTATGCGGAAACCGACGAGGCTTCCAATCTCCCCTGGTCCAGCAAGCACCTTCGCGAAGCCTATCAGACTGGGGCGGAACGATTCGGCTGGTCCAAGCGCAATCCAAAAGTCGGCTCGATGCGCAATGGCGATCTGATTCTTGGTTGGGGCATGGCCACATGCAATTGGCCGGCGTCGCGTCACGCGGCCGAGGTCCGCGTGAGACTCCTGGCAGACGGCACGGCTCGCGCGTCCTGTGCCACGCAGGATATCGGGACCGGCACATACACTATCTTTGCTCAAGTTGTATCCGACAAAACCGGGTTGCCGCTGGACAAGATTCAGGTGGTCCTCGGTGACAGCGCTTTGCCTCCCGGCCCAATCTCGGGCGGCTCGTCCGCGACTTCCACCGTGCTCCCGGCCATCGTTGAGGCCACGCAGAAAGCCGTTGACGCTGTGATTCAAGTGGCCGCGCGTACACCGGGTTCTCCGTTTCAAAACGCCGATGCCAAAACGTTGAAAATGACCCAGGGACGCATCCATGCGCAGGATAAATCACCCGACACCGGCGTTCCTTTCGAGAGCATCATCGCTTTACGCAACCTCGTCGGTCTAGACGGCCACGCAAGAACCGATGCTGATCCGAACGCGAAGAAGTTCTCTACGCATTCTTTCGGAGCGCACTTCTGCGAAATTTCATTCGATCCAGGCATCGCTCGCCTGCGTGTAACGCGTTGGCTGACGGTGATAGATGGCGGTCGGATGATTAACGCAAAGACGGCTCGAAACCAGATGCTAGGTGGCGTAGTGATGGGAATCGGCATGGGCCTGTTTGAAGCTACGGTGTACGACCCTCGCAACGGCCACCCCATCAATAACAATTTCGCGGACTATGTTGTCCCGGTAAATGCAGACATTCCCGAGATGGACTGCATATTCCTGGACTATCCGGACACAGTATTGAACGAATACGGAGCTCGCGGCATCGGCGAGATTGGTCTCACCGGCGTTGCCTCCGCGCTAACGTCCGCGGCTTATCACGCTACAGGCGTCCGGGTCCGCAACCTTCCGATTCGCATGGAAGATTTAATCGTCTAAGAGCGAGAGCTTCTTGAATTAGTTTTTCTCGTTTGGCAGAGTCAGCAATGTTTCCCACGGATTGCCTCCGACCTACTTCGGGCAAGCAGCGCCGTTGTGCACCCATTCCCGCATGGCAGCAACAAAATCCGGGCGGTTCAGTGGAGGCAAAGTACGTCCGTCACCCGGATCAAGCGTTTCCGGATCATTCAAATTGAGAATGACCCCCTCTTCGTCGGTTTTAACTTCCGTCACGTCTTCTGGAACGTCCATCGATTTCTCGCTTTATCCTAAAAGAGAAGCTATCAGATTGTTCGGCAGTTGTCGTTGTCGTGGCATCACTCTCCCTCAGGCTTTCTTGAGTCCATTCCGGCGCTTGCGCCCCCGGGACATGCCGCTCCCTTAACAGCCCATTCTTGCACTTTCGCAAAGAACTCTTCTTGAGCCACGGGGACAGGGGCGCGGCCGTCGCCAGGGGCCCAACCCCAGAGCACGAGCGGCGTATGCATGTGCTCCACAATCTGATCGACTGTACGATGGCCGTTCTGCTGAGGATCTTTGAACAGCTCGCAGAGCTGATGGTCGGTCAGTCCCTCCCAGATCATCGGCATCGCGGGAGAGGGCAGATGCCAACCCGGCGCTCCCGGAGGCATGTGCAGGCCCGCGAGATTGTGCTCCTGATGGCACGTACTGCATTTGACGCCGTTGACGCCATGACCGTCATCTCCGCGGCGAATCTGCATGGTGTGACGATGGCTGTCATCACCCTGGCGAGGAAAGTCTCCGGTGGAATGACAATTCATACAGCGAGGGTGGCGAAGCACCGGAACAATTGCTTCGAAATCTGCAGCGGCGCCGACATCGTCGCGCGACACGACTTCACGAGCGAATTGTGCATTAGCATGTTCTGCTCCTTGAGCGGCAACCCATAAAACGAGCAACGATAGGGAGCAATACGTTGCCGCGACAGCGAAGAGGGATGCAATGGATTTTCTGCGCTTCATATGCTCTCGCCTTTTCGCGCACTCTCAACCAGCGCAGCTTTGACCCGCGGTGGAGTAAACGGCACCTCCCGAAGGCGGGCACCGGTGGCATCGAAGATAGCGTTTCCGATCGCGGCGGGAGTGATTGTGATTGCGGTTTCTCCCGCGCCGGTTGCCGGCACATTGGCAGGCGTCACAAAGACCGTCTCGACCGTGGGCATGTCGTAATCAAGATACAGACTGTTGTACGTCTCCCAATCGACTGAGGTCACGCGCCTGTCGTCCCATGTAACTTCTTCCACTAAGGCGCGGCTCATCCCTTGCAGGATGCCACCTTCGATCTGATTTCGCAGACCATCAGGGTTGGAGATAGGACCGCAGTCCAACGCAACTACAAAGCGCCGCGGCCGAACTGTTCCTGTTTCCAGATCTACGTCCACCTCGGCAACAAGCGCAGCGTATCCATTGTTTCCTTCGTATGCAACGCAGGCGATACCGCGTCCGCTCACAGCTCCCGCCCGAGAGACTCCCGGCTTCGCTGATGAGCGCGCCTGCCAACTCGCTGCTTGGGCGGCAGCTTTGAGAACGCCGATTACTCGTGGATTCTGCAGATGCAGCAGTCTAAAAGCCACAGGGTCGGCATTTGCGCGGACGCAAAGCTCGTCCATGAAGCACTCGTTGGCGAACGTATTCTGAATCCGCAAAGGCGAACGGAGTGGCCCAGTAAAAAATGGTGAACGTACGGTATGAGTCAAGGCCCGTTCGCTACGGATGGTTCCGTCGCCACCACAGTTGCCAGCAATACAGCCCGCGAAGTAGGACGGCACCGTGTTGCTCTGGTTGCGAAACTTGCCGGCAGGCGGCTTAGCCGAGCCGGGCTTAGGTAACTCGGGTTCATATCCCAACAGCGTGCCGGTAATAACGTTCCCAGGTTGGTCGTAGCCGGGTCGATTGCCCATCTGAGCAACCCAGTCTTCACGATCCCAGGCGACGATGTGTCCATCGGCCGCAAGGCCGGCACGAAGCTGCACCGTGCACGCTGAACCTAAATTCTCCCACATCATTTCGTCTTGGCGGGAGAACTGCATACGGACCGGCTTCCCCACCGCCTGGGAAAGCATGGCCGCATCAAAAGACACGGCATCGGCGCCATTCAGTCCGTAGCAACCCGATCCTCGCATGTAGATCACACGCACTTTATCAAGCGGCATATTCAAAAGCTTCGCAATGATGCTCCGTGTGGGATAAGCCGACTGTGTTGCCGACCATACAGTTACGCTCTCCGGCTTAACGTCGGCCACCGCGCACGATGCGCCCACTGATCCGTGCATCTGGTACGGGTAGCTGTAGCGGGCCTGGATGACACTGCTCGCGTCAGCGAGCCGAGCGTCGACATCCTGAGAGTCAACGCTGAGAGCGTCGTCGGCAGGCTGCTTCTGGAGATGATCGAAGAAATCCTTCTGCGCCGGGAGTTCCGGGCCGGGATTCCACTTAACCACCAATTGACGGGCCGCCAACGTTGCCTGGTGCTGTGTCTCGGCGACGACGCCAACGAAATCCTTGCGAACGACTACCTTCACGAGACCTCGAATATTTCGCACCGATTGTTCGTCTACATGGGCGACCGTCGCTCCTAGCTCCGGCGGCCGCACGACGCGCCCGTGCAACATTCCAGGGACTCGGACATTGTGAACGAACTCGAATTGACCGGTCATCAGGGCGGTTCTATCAAGCGAAGGAATTGGTTTCCCCAGCACTGTCCAACCCGCGACGGATCTGCGTTTCGCTTTCACATTAAGCGGGAGATCGAAATGCTTGTTTCCAAGAAGGCCCTCGTACCTAACGCGGCGTCCCTTCGTGCTCGTGATGACGCCGTCCGACACTGTGAGATTCTCAACCGGCTCCCCTAATTTCTTAGCGGCGAGACTCAATAGTGCTTCCCGAGCGGTGGCTGCGGCGAGTGCGAGATTTTCTGAGTTGAAGTTCGTCGGAGTCGATTGACTTCCAGACGTGGTTCCCTGATCTGGACAAATAGAAGTATCGCACTGGATGAGCTTGACGCGCGCAATCCGAACACACAGCTCCTCCGCGACGAGCTGGGATTGAACCGTAAAAATTCCCTGCCCGAAATCGCATTTGCCTGTATATGCCGTGATAACCCCGTCGTCGCCGACGGCTAACCACGAATCGAGCTTTCCCGGATCGATGTGGGAGGGATGAGTGCCAAAGGGCCCTGGACTCTGTGCGGACAGCAGACTCAGCGGCCCAGAACTGAAACTGACAATCAGGGCACCACAACTTTTAAGAAAGTCGCGCCGGGGCAGATTCATGTTCGTTTTTCCTCGGCGTACTTTCGAATTGCCCGCAACATTCGAATGTGCGTAAAACAGCGGCACAAAACACCACCCAAGGCATGGCGAATCTCTTGGTCAGACGCATCCGATTTTAAATCGAGAACGGCCTTCGCCGTCAGGATTATACCGCTGAGGCAAAACCCGCATTGGGCAGCTCCTTCGTCAATAAACGCTTGCTGGATCGGGTGCGGCTGCTCAGGCGTGCCTAAGCCCTCCAGCGTCGTGACTTCGTCCTGACCAACTGCGCTTACAGGCATCACACACGATCGCACCACCTGGCCGCGCATGATTACCGTACATGCTCCGCACTGAGCCATTCCGCATCCGAATCGAGGTCCACGCAACCCAAGGTCGTCGTTCAAAACAAACAGTAACGGCGTTTCTGGATCGACCTCCACAAGGTGGTGTTGGCCGTTCACGTTCAGCGCGATCTTCTCCCTCATCGGACGAGTTTGCTCCTTTGCTTCTTCCTGCGCACGAGCCATACGACCGGCTATCGAACCATCAGATAACGCTTACCCGAACGAGCAGTGTAACAGGGTGAGACTACGGCAGAGCCGGACGCGGAATGCTACGCGAACCAAAGGCGACCGTGCGGGCAGTTCGCCATTCGTTGACGCAAGTTACGCTTTCGCTAGTTCCTGGGTTTGAAATGGGAGACGCCTTAGGCGCTTGCCCGTTGCGGCAAAGATCGCGTTGGCGACTGCGGGGGCGGTGGAAGGCACGCCGGGTTCACCAATTCCTCCGGGCGGTTCGTGGCTGGGCACGAGGTGGACTTCGACCTTGGGCATGTCCGCAATGCGCAGCATCGGATAATTATCGAAATTGGATTGCTGTACTTGGCCGTTCTGAATCGTGATTTCGTCATAGAGAGCCGAAGTGAGGCCGAAGACGACGCCGCCTTCGATTTGGGCGGCGACCAGGTCGGGATTGATGACTTGGCCGCAGTCCACCGCGACGACCACGCGGTCCACGCGCAACGTACCATCTTTTGCGACTGTTACTTCGGCAACGTGAGCAACGTAGCTGCCGAAACCGTAGAGGCCGGCGATGCCTCGGCCACGCCCTGCGGGTAGCGGCTTTCCCCAATCCGATTTTTCTGCGACTAGATTCAGGACGGCGAGCAGCCGATCCACATTGACGGGCGTCTCGCCTTCATTGTCACCTCCACCGGCCGGTTTATCTTTGGTTGCGATCAATTGGCGCCGCAACGCGAGCGGGTCTTTGCCGGTGGCTGCCGCAATTTCGTCCATGAAGCATTGCACCGCGAAATGATTCCAATTGGTATCCACAGCTCGCCAGTAGCCGCGCGGAACGGCCGTGTGCAAGAAACTCTGCTGCAGCAAATAATTCGCCACCGTGCCGTTGGGAAGTCCGGTGCCGGCAATTTCGGTGCCGCCCGTGTCGGGGAGTTCGCCGCCGAGGAAGGTGCTGTCGGTCGAAGGAGCGGCGATGTGATGGAGCCACGAGGTGACTTGTCCCTGCGCATCGACGGCCGCGCGCAGGCGATGGTGAGAGATGGGGCGATAGTAATCGTGGCGGATGTCGTCATCGCGAGTCCAGATGACTTTCACGGGGGCACCCGCCGAACGTGAAACCAAGGCCGCTTCGACGCCGTAATCAATGCAGAGGCGTCGGCCAAAACCGCCGCCGATCAGGGTGATGTGAATGGTCAGAGCCGATTGCGGCAGATTCAGCACACTGGCTAATGCGGTGGCCATACCGTTGGGATTCTGCGTCGGTGCCCAGACTTCGCATTTGCCGGCGCAGACCGAGGCGGTGCAGTTCACCGGCTCCATCGTCGTGTGCGCGAGGAAGGGAGTTTCGTAATCGGCTTCGACGGTTTTGGCGGCGGAGGCGACAGCCGCATCGGGATCGCCGATTTTTTTCAGCTCCTTCCCGGGAGTTTTCAGCAGCTCCGTCAGCGTGGCGCGTTGCTTCGCGGTGGATTCCTCGGCGCCGGGACCGTCGTCCCAGTCCACCGTGAGCGCGCGGCGGCCGGCGATGGCTTGCCAGGTGGAATCGGCGACGACGGCCACGCCGCCCCACAAATAATGCTGGTGGCCGGAATCAGGCTTGCGCTCTTCGCCAAAGAGCGGCGGCATTTCGACGGCGGGAACTTCGAAAACTTTTCGCACGCCGGGCACGGCCAAGGCGCGGGTGGCGTCGAATTTTTTCACTTTGCCGCCGAAGACCGGCGGGCGCGCGACGACGGCGTAGAGCATGCCGGGAACTTTGGTGTCAATGCCATAGTGCGCCTCGCCGATGACGATGTGCTGGCCATCCACGCGGGCGCGTTTGGTGCCGACGATGCGATAGTCCTTGGGATCCTTCAGCGGAACGTCTTTCGGTACCGGCACGGATGCAGCTTTGATCGCGAGCTGGCCATACGTTATTTTTTGACCGGTTTTTTTGTGTTCGATCACGCTGCCGCCTGCGGCGCTGCATTCATCTTTCGCCACGCCCCAGCTGTCGGCTGCAGCCGTGAGCAACATGTCGCGCGCGCACGCTCCGGCTTTGCGCAGCGGGTCCCAAGTGCTGCGGATACTCATGCTGCCGCCGGTGGTCATGTCGCCATACTGTGGATCGCAATCGCCCTGTTCGATTTTCACGCGCGACCAATCCGCATCGAGTTCCTCGGCGAGTATCATGGCGAGAGCCGTGCGCACGCCCTGGCCCATCTCCGAGCGGGTCACGACGAGGCGAATGTCGCCTCGCGGATCGATCGTGATGTACGCGTTTGGCTTGAAGTCTGGTTCGGGAGCATTCGGCGTCGCAGCGAGCGCGGGCACGTAGAACGCGAGCCAGAGCCCGGCGCTGCCTGCGGCGCTGGATTTCAGGAATTCACGGCGTGAAGTGTTAGTCACAGTGCGCATGGTGCTCACCGGGCGCCTCCTGCTGCCGTGGGAGTCGGTGGCGCAGTTTCCGCGGACGGATGTTTCACCGCGGCTTGCTGCACAGCTCGGCGAATCCGCTGACAGGTGATGCAGCGGCAAACATGGCGAGCGAAGACTTCATAAACGTCCGAGTCCATGGGCGTGGAATTTTTCGCGAGCAGAGCGGCAGTGGTCATAAACGTGCCGGGCCTGGCAGTAGCCACAGGAGTTTCCGGCGGTACTACCAGGGAATGCTGGCGGCCATTTAGAGGAATCGAAATCGCGTCCATGCGGTCTTCTCCAGGCGTGCCTTCCGTGAAACGAAACTCTACGTTCAGACCGGGCGAAATGCAATTTGTGTTTGGCGCCGCCCAACGATTGCATAGAAATTACAGTTGCGCCAGATGGAGTCGAAAAGGGTAAAATCATCAAGACTGATGAAATGTTAAAGGAGCTGATATGAGCGCGCCTTCCTCTGCAGGACCTTCCGCCGCCGCCGTGAGCACAGTTAAAGAAAAAGCCAAGCTTCTGAGCATCTATTCGATGATGGCCACGACGGCCGCAGGCTCAGGACACCCGACTTCGTGCATGTCGGCCGCCGAGCTTGTCGCTGGAGTATTTTTCCACGCGATGAAGTTCGACCCGAAGAATGCGAACTCGAACGACGATGATCGCTTTGTGCTTTCCAAGGGCCATGCCGCGCCGCTGCTCTATGCGGCGCTAGCCGAAGCGGGGGTGTTCCCCGTTTCGCGGGTGATGACGCTGCGGGAGTTCTCCAGCGAACTGGAAGGCCATCCGACGCCGAAGATTCACGGTGTGGATGCCGCAACTGGATCTCTCGGGCAAGGGCTCTCGGTGGGAGCGGGCCTGGCGATCGGCGCACGGATGGATAACAGTGCGACGCGCGTGTACGTGTTGACGGGTGATGGCGAATTGGCCGAAGGGCAGGTGTGGGAAGCGGCAGCGTTCGCAGCGCACTACAACCTGGATAATCTGACGGTGATTGCGGATATCAACCGGCTGGGGCAGAGTGAGCCGACGATGTACCAGCACGACATGGAGCGCTACCGGCTGAAGTTCGAGTCCGAGGGCTTCGATACTCAGGTGATTGATGGGCACGACGTGGCGGCCGTGCTTGCGGCGCTAGACCGCGCCAAGGCGGTGAAGGGAAAGCCGCAGGCGATCGTGGCGCGGACAATCAAGGGCCACGGTTTCAGCCAGGTTGCCGACAAACTGAACTGGCACGGAAAGCCGTTCTCCAAGGAACAGCTTGCCGCGGCGATTCAGGAGATGGGCGGTGGACCGACTGTTCCGCCCGACCCAGGAAAATCGTACGAGCGCACACCTTTGCCGGTGCCGCCGGATTTTCCTGAGCCGCCAGCACCCGATTATGCAGCGGACGCGAAGATAGCCACGCGCGAGGCGTACGGCTTCGCATTGAAGCGGCTAGGCGCTGTGAACAAGCATGTCGTGGCCATATCGGGCGACGTGAAGAACTCGACTTTCTCGGAGACATTTGGCGACGCGTACCCGGACCATTTCTGGCAGGGCTACATCGCGGAACAAAATCTGGTTAGCGTTGCAGTGGGATTGCAAGCGCGCGGCAAGGTGCCTTTCGCCGACACGTTTGCGTGTTTCCTTTCGCGCGCGTATGACAACGTGCGCATGGCGGCCATCAGTCGCGCGAACATCAATTTGTGCGGCTCGCATTGCGGTGTCTCCATCGGCGAAGATGGGCCGTCGCAGATGGCGCTGGAGGACATCGCGATGTTTCGCGCGATTCATGGTTCAGCTGTTTTTTATCCGAGCGATGCGGTCTCGACCGAGCGGATTACCGAGACCATGGCGCGGCGTCCGGGAATCAATTACCTGCGAACATCGCGGCCGAAGATGCCGATTCTGTATTCGAAGGACGAGAAATTCCCCGTTCCGGGTTTCAAGGTGCTGCGGAAGAGTGCGGAGGACAAGGCCACGGTGATCGGAGCGGGCGTTACGCTGCATGAAGCGCTGAAAGCAGCGGATCAGTTGAAATCAGCGGGAATTGCAATTCGAGTGATTGATCTTTACTGCGTGAAGCCCCTGGATGGCAAGGCGCTGGCAGCTGAAGTAGGTGCGACCGGCGGACGGCTTGTGACTGCCGAGGACCACTGGCCGGAAGGTGGTTTGGGTGAAGGTGTGTTGCATGCTCTCGCAGCAGCAGGCGCGCCCCCTGCCAAATCCAAGCTGGTAGCCGTGAACGGCATGCCTCACTCGGGCAAGCCGGATGAACTCGTGGATGCGTTCGGAATTTCAGCGCGGCACATTGTTGAGGCCGTAAAGAGCGTACTGTAATCACCACTGCGTGCTGTGCTTTGACCTTTGGCTCGCGACCCGAGCGCAGCGGGAATCTGCATTTGAGTCAGCGCAGGGGAAACAACAGTCCTCGCGGGCGATTTAAGCTTCCGGAATGACATTTTTGGGTCACTCCTTTTGGGTTGTGCAGGCATCGGTGTTCCACGGGAAAATGAATCGAGGATAAATTGACGGAGAAGCGCGTTCTAGTTGGGGTCTTGCCGGAAGTGGTGGTGCTCGATCCGGGCGATCAAGCGGAATGGATTTCGAACGCAGGGAATATAAAGATCGAGTTCGACTCGCAGCGCTGCCCGTTCTCTTCCAACGTGTTTCAGGCACCTCCTGGAGTGCGGCTGATTAGCGGGCCAACACGCCCGGGGCTGAATCCGGGATCTTACAAGTACCGGCTGTCTCTAAATGACGTGGTTTTGGCGCAGGGCGAGGTTCTGGTCCGCGAAAAGTAGGGCTGGCTGCAGCACGCCCGTGCTCAGGCCAAGTCGCGCTCTCAATCGCCAGCAGCAGCTGAAAAAGACCGCTCACGTTCCTGAGACACTGAATCCGCCAGCACGCGCCGCACAGGCGCGAGCAGCGAGGCCGGTACCGGACGTTCGCTCGCCACATTCATTTCCGCAACTTTGCGGGGGAATTCGCGGCGGCGGTCGAGCCACAAGCCGGATTCCTGCAGCAGGTCACCCGCGAGATTCGGATCGTCAGTGCGTTCCACGCCCCAGAAACGCAACCGCTCTTCGCTTTTCTGCAGGAGTTGCAGCGATTCTTCGAGCTTCTTCATCCCAGCAGTGAAGGATGAAGCGAGAAAGTAGACCGACAGGTACCAACCGCCGCGTTCGAACTGCACGCGGATGCGGATGTTGTACTTGCCGTTCTGATTCCTCTCCATGGCGCAGTGGTAGAGATTCCCGGAGGCGCCATTCTTGGTGGACATCATGCTCCTTACCTTCCCGTTAGCGACGGACTCGACTGGTCGTGTCCGATTCCGCCCTCTCTTTAGTCCTGAAGTACCCGCTGTAAGCCTGCCTGCCCTGGAATTCTTCGACGCCATAGGAATGCTCCTTTGAAACGGCAGTTTGTTGAGCACCAAACGACATAGGGCTGGAAGGCAACTGCCCTAGATCCCCGACTGAGCAGGGAAGAGGACCCCGCTGGCTACGGGGCAGACTCTGCGGATAGAAATAGTCTAACCAAGCGGATAACGCACGGCAAGAGGAGAGTGGAATTAATTTAAGGTGTTTATTTTCAGATATTTAGGAGGAGCTGGAGCCTGTCAACCGCTTCATCGCGTCAGCATTGATTGTCAGCTTTCCTTCCTTTCTTAGCCGGTCCTCAAGAGCGACGCGGAACGCGTCGAACGCCGCGTTCTGTTTGGACTGGAGCAATTGCTGGCGAATTTGATCGGACTGTAGCACCACTGCGGCGTCGTTCACAGGCTCGTGAGCGGCAACGCGGTAGACGAGCCAGTTCCCTGTGACGGCCTTAGGGTCGCTCACCTCGCCCACCGGCATCGCGAATGCAGCATCCAGCAACTGGCCAGAGCCAACTTCGGGAATCGAGCCCGTGCGCGAGACAGATTCAGAGGTCTTGACATCCAAATTGAGCGACTTCGCGGCCTTATCGAAAGGTTCGCCACCTTTAGCGAGTTTGGCAAGCTCGTCGGCCTTGGATTTAGCCAGCTCGAGCGATTTTTCCTGTTGATAGTCGGCGAGGACGCGGCTGCGAACTTCGGCGAAAGTGCCCTGGTGCGCGGCCTGAATGTCTTTGGGAGTCACGATCGCGATGCCCTGCGGAGTCTGGATAGGCTGGCTTAGCTCGCCGGGGCGAAGTTGAAATACCGCAGTGCGCACATCGGGAGAATTGGCGAATGCTGCGACCGGATCCGCAGCGGAGGCTAGGGGCAATTCTCCTACTTCCAGGTTGAACTTTTTCGCGAGCTCATCGAGCGGCTGATGATTTGACTGGCGAATGGCGGAAGCAATCTTCTCGGAGATGTCGCTGGCCTCGGCGTTGACTTTTTCATCGAGAACCGTCGGCTCAATGCTGCTGCGGACTTCATCGAACGTCTTGGTGTGGGCCTGTTCGTGATCCAGAACTTTAATAATGTGAAAGCCGTACTGGGTCTTCACCAGATCCGAGATGGATCCTTTGGGCAGGGTAAAAGCAGCCTGTTGAAATTCGGGCACAGTCTGGCCTTCCACGATCCAGCCCAGATCGCCGCCCTTGGGTTTGGTGCCATCATCCTCGGAGAATTTCTTGGCGAGATCTTCGAAATTCGCGCCGCTCTTTGCTTTCTTCAGAACGTCTTCGGCCTTGAGGCGGATTTCTGCGATTTCGGCGTCGGTCTTGCCCACAGTCTTGAACAAGATGTGCTCGACATGCACGCGATTCTCTACTTTGTATTCATCAATATGGGAATTGTAGTAGGCGCGCAGCGCATCATCACTGACGGTGGTGTTAGCGCGCAGCTTCGCAAGGTCCAGCAGGGCGTAACGCGCCGAACGCTTCTCCGGCACCTGATATAGCCCCGCGTGCTTGGTGTAATAGGCCAACAAATCGGCATCCGTCGGTTGAATCGTGGGTGCCAGCTCCGAGGGCTTTATCAGGACATATTCGAGCTGAACTTTTTCATTGCGCCGCCGGTATTCGGCCTGTATTTCCGCGGGGCTAACCGTGATCGCATCCGTGACCATATGCCTGAACTTGTCCTGCAGCATTTGGTCGCGCAGAAAGTCCTCAAACTCCGGAATGGACATGCCTGTGCGACTCTGGACCTCGGTGGTGTAGCGGTCTTTGAGCCAGGTGTCGCCGTTCCAGGCCGCCGGCAGAATCTGCTTAATTCGATCGGAGAGTTCCTGATCGGTGACGCGGACACCGAGGCGTTCCGCTTCCACAGTGAGCGCCTGCTTAAGAATCATCTGATCCAAAACTTGTTTAGCGTAGAGGCCCTTCAGAACATCCGGAACCGATTGGCCGTGGAGCGCGGTGTTCAGCTGGCGCTGCACGTCCGTGGCAGTGATGTTTTGTCCGCCCACGGTCGCGACAGCGTCGGGACTATTGGTCAGGGCGGCGCTGCCCATGCCGGGGATCAGGTAGGTCAGCATGCTCAAGCAGATCACCCCCAGCAGCACGCTCATCCCGATCTTGACCCAGCGGTTTCGTTCCAGGTCCCGTTGCTGAATGCTTTTCAACATGACTGTCTGTGGCTCCCTCTACCTTGGCAAATTATGCAATTATAATGGAGTTGACGTGCGCGGCTCAACGAGATTCCACTCGGACGGCAGAATGCGCGGCGAGCGGGGCTTCGTGACCCTAACCCCCGTATTGCCACGGAGAACCTGTGACGGTCAGCGGCTCGACATCCTTGCGCAGCACGGCATCCAGGACTTCCAGGACCACGATCGCATGATCTCCCGGCGTAGGCACAATTTCCAGCGCCTTGCATTCCACATAGGCACCCAGATTTTCTAAGACTGGACTGCCGTTGGTTCCCTCAAAGTACGGCTCGCCGTTCAACAGACCCTGCGATGCCACGGTCGCGGCAAAAAATTTCTGCGCGATCAGCTGTTGGCCGCTGTCCAGCACGTGCAGGATCGCGGCTCGACTTTCGACCACACATTGAAACGCGCTGCCATCCTTCCGCAAAGCGACCATCAAGAGCGGCGGTTTGAAGGAAGCCTGCGAAACCCAGGTGATCGTGCCGGCGCCAAAGCGATCAGCGCTGCGGGAAGTGAGGATATACATGCCATTGGTCAGCAGCCGCAAAACTTTTTGCTTGGTCTTGGGATCCATAGATTGCGCGTGCATTTTACTGCAGCGCAGGAATCCGGGAACGCATTATTTGCGCCAGAAATGTGCTTTGCGGAAGGTGGTCTGCCTGATTCTCAATCCTGGAATCGCGGATGAGGCGCGGGAAGTTTTGCCGCAGACAGCCATCGGATTGCGATCGATTCTCTCGCGCTACAAATTTTCTGCTCGGGCTATCTATTGCGCGAGGATCTTTTTGATTTCTCCCGCCTGGCTATAATTGGGACTGATCTGCAGCGTGTACTGCAGCTGTTTTTTTGCCATGTCGAGATTGTTGGATTTCAGATAGGCCATGCCGAGGTGATAGTGATAGGTGGCATTGTCCGGACTACCCTTTATCTCCCCCTGGGACTTGATGGCTTCCTGGAATAGATCAATCGCGGCATTGTAAACGCCCTGTTGGTAGTAGGCCCACCCGAGCGTGTCGGCGGAATTTGGTGAATCGGGCATGCCTTTGCGGCCGATCTGCGCCAGCGAGAGTGCGACGTTGACGTTGCCGCCATGTTCGAGCATCAGGTAAGCCAGATTGTTCGCGGCCAGGGCGTAATCGGGCTGAATCTCCAGCGCCTTTTTATACAGACCTTCGGCTTCCTCCCATTGATTGCGCGTTTCGAGCAGGCTGCCCAGTGCAACGTAGATACGGATGTCGCGAGGATTGGATTCAAGAGCGCTGCGATAACCGGCGATGGCCTGATCCACCGAGCCACGGGAAATCTCGACGCTGGAAAGCAGCAGGAATGCGTTGACGTTGTTCTTGTCAAGATCCGTAGCTTTCTGAAAAGCCTGCTCGGCCTTGGCGGAATCCTGGTTACGCAGTTCGACTTGACCGAGCAGAACGTAGAAACCGCTGTTATCGGGGACTTTCGCAATCTGATCCTGCACGACGCGCAAGGCGGTGGGCAGCTGTTTCTGTTCGAGGGCAACGTTCACCAGACCGGTGAGCGCGTCCAGCGCGGATGGGTTTCTCTGCAATGCTTGGGAATAGTATTTCTGGGCTTCGTCAAACTTTTTTTGCGCCGCACGCAAATCGCCCATGCGGGCATAGCCGGCGGCATTGTCCGGAGCCACGCTGATCGCTCGTTTCAAGTCCGCTTCGGCGCCGGCCTGATCTTTCTTCATCAACAGAGCTTGGCCGTGCAGGACGTAGCCTTCCGGAGAGCGCGGATCAAGCATCATGAGCTTTCCGCCGGTCTCTTCTAGCAACGACTGATCGCCACGATGGATGGCAAGAGAAGCCAAAGCGCGAAGAGGTTCCATCATTCCCGGCTGCAGTTTGGACGCCTGGCGCCATTCGGACTCCGCCTGGCCGACGTTCTGGGTCGCGGCATACGCCAGACCAAGTTGAAAGTGGGCCATGGCGTTGTCCGGAGAATTTTTAACGACCTGCTCCAGAACATGAACGGCTTCGGTGGCTTTTCCCTGGCGAATCAAAATCTGGCCGCGCAAGGTCATCGCTGCCGGGTCGGAGGGAGAGTTTTTCAGGAGCGCGTCGGTAACCTTGGTTGCGTCGTCGAGGCGATTTTGCTGGAACAGAAGCTCGGCGTACATTTTGCCTACGATCGAATCTTTGGGATGCTCGGAGTAAAGCGAGCCAAGCTCCGCAATCGCTTTGTCCCACTGTTTCTGACCCAGATAGAATTCGGCGAGCATCCGGTAACCGGCAGGATTGTCCGACAGTGCAGCCTTGGCATCCTGCAAAACCTTCTCCGCGGCATCCATCTTTCCTTCGCTGATGTAGAGGCCCGCCAAGGACGCGCGGGGCGACGGACTTTTAGGATCCGCGGTCATTGCGGTTTGAAACTGTTTTTCCGCATCCGACCAGCGTTTCTGGCGTTGATAGAAAGTTCCCAGGGAGAGCAGGGCGGGCAATGATTTCGGATTCAGCGAAACAGCCTTCAGGTAACTTTGTTCGGCGCCGTTCA
>Ga0209333_1000141_pt1 | contig 40514 bp, 28 predicted proteins | sample BlaSpr_A8_OM2_O3_FD_187982 | JGI IMG/M metagenome (GOLD analysis project Ga0209333, IMG submission 187982) | Forest soil microbial communities from Thunder Bay, Ontario, Canada - Black Spruce, Ontario site 2_A8_OM2_O3 (SPAdes) (version 2) | ecosystem: Environmental > Terrestrial > Soil > Boreal... | reverse complement strand
TGGCGGCGGAACGGCTCCGGCGAGAATTGCGCTGGAGATGGGGACTCTAGCGCAACGGGTGGAAGCTTTCGAGCGCGAGACTTTGCTGGCCGAATTGAAATTGCACCATCATCACATGACGAATACGGCGAAGGCTTTAGGCTTGGAGCGCAGTCATCTTTATAAGAAGTGCCAGCAGCTGGGGATTGATTTGCGAGCGATACGGCAGACGAAGTAATGGCTACCTGGAGGGAATGTGCTGGCCGTCTGTTACGAAGGCGTTTTTGTTTTTTTTTGCGCCTCGACCAAGTAGCTGGAGGCGATGTATGCGGCCACGGATGCGGCTATTATGATCCAGAGAAGTTTTGTGTTTAGAGTTACGGCGAAGACTGCTACCGCCACGAAAAATCCCCACATGAAGAGTTCGCCTACGAAGGCTTGTTGCCAGTGAGGTTTTAGTCCGCTGTCCGGCAGGCGGGGCTGCAGCGACGGCCACAGCCTGGGGACGCGGCGGCAGTATTCGAAGTAGGATTCACCTTGTTCTTTTTGCAGATTGGATTCTTCCAGGCCGATCAGACGCAAGCAGAAAATAAAGTTTCCCACCACTATCACGACAAATCCCACGCGGCTGGCCAGCAAGCCCATGCCGGAGGCCATCAGAATATTTCCAAGGTAGAGCGGATTGCGCAAATGGCGGTAGGGTCCGGAAGCGACAACTTTTTCCGCGCGCAAATCGTGGTCCTGCATTACGTCGGTGCGCAAATAGGAAGTGGCCCAAGTGCGCAACAGCGCGGTGAGAAGCATGAGCAGCGTCGCGAAGGCGAGGGCGCAGTGCGCCATCGAGTCTGCATGAGGTGAATTTTCGCCAATGGTGATGTTGATCAGGTATTGAATCGCGTTGACATGATCGAGCGCATAAAGCCAGAAGCCCACGCCGAAGATCAGGCCGAAGATCCAGAAGCGGTTGCGAAATTCGAAGTCGGTGGCTTTCATGGGGCTCCTGACGCGAACTGGCGGTCCATATTCTATACGCCCGAGGGTTCGGATTTGTTACCGGTCATCCCGGCGCCCGTTTTGTGCCGGGGATTCGGGAGGCCGAAACCAGCGACTGAAGAACAAGTGCGTGGGGAAATAGACCACGAAGACGAGAAAAAGGAAAGTGATGGCGAGGTGCGTGGGAGCGGGGCCGTAGGAGCGATGGAGGAAAGGATCTTTTACGGCGAAGTTGAGATTTTGGTCGGGAGTGACGAAGCGCGAGGCGATCAGGACTGGTAGCAGGATGGCAGATTGCAGTTTCCACGCGCGGCGGTCGTAACCGAGGCGGCTGAGCGACCAGAGCAGGATGAACGGCAGGATGATGTGGAAGAGCGAGAGCAGGCGGGCCCATAGCGGGCTCGTGGCGTCGAAAAGATATTCTGTGCCGCCGATCAGGTGACGGCCGAAGAATGATCTGGCGGCCGCGTCCAGGGTCCACACAATGTCAATAAGTACAGAGGAGACGGCTTGGCTGGAGATGAGTAGCGCGTTGTTGGTGTAGAGTCCGATGCACGTAAAGACTACGGCGATGTCGCAGAGATGGAGGAAATTCGCGGGACCCCAGACGTGCCAGTAGGCTGCGAACCAGCAGACGAGGCTGACGAGTGCGAGCCAGCGGAGCCAGTCGGGGATTTTTTGGCATGGCGCTGGCGAGGTGGTAGGCATTTTGTGGCCGCGAACGGGGCCATCGTAGCAAATCGACTAGTGAATTCCCAACGTCCGTGGACGCGGCTCGGGAAATTCCACATTCGCTGGCATGCGGCTTGGGTGCGTGCGAAAATTTGAGGTGGGATGACGATTTATCCGGTTTGGTTTGCGGCGGGCGGGGTGTGCGCGGCGGGTGGGTTGTTTGCTTGGGCTGCGCTTGCGCCGGCATCGCAGATTTTCGGGCCGACTTTGCGGCGGTTGGATGATGCGTCGCGCATGGCGATTACATTTGATGATGGGCCGAATCCCGTTGTTACGCCGGGGATACTCGAGCTTCTGGAGCGATACAACGCTACGGCGACATTTTTTCTGATTGGGCAGCGCGTGCGGGCGTTTCCTGATTTGGCGCGGGAGATTGGATTGCGCGGGCATGCGATAGGCAATCACACGGAAACGCATCCGTCGCTTACGTTGCTTTCCGGGAGGCGCATTACGGAAGAGCTCGAGCGTTGCAACGATGCGATAGTCGAAGCGACGGGGAAAAAGCCGCGATGGATGCGGCCGCCGTACGGTTACCGCAGCCCTTTGCTCAACGAAATTGTGCGGCGACGCGGCGGAGCGGGTGTCGCGATGTGGAACGTCGCCGCGAAGGATTGGCGGACGCACGCGCCGGAGCCAGTGATTCAGCGCTTGCGCAGGGCGCGTGGCGGGGATATCGTCCTGTTACACGATGGAGATCATCGCGTGTTGGAAGGGAAGCGCAGTCACGTGGTGAAGGCGCTGGAATATTGGTTGCCGCGGTGGCGCGACGCGGGAATACAATTTGTGAATCTGGACGAAGCGCAACTCAAAACTCAGGCGGGCTAGAGCGCATGGACGAAAAAAGATATTACGACGAGAAGCCCGAAACGAAGCAGATGACGTTGGTGTGTCCGCATTGCCGGGAAGAGGGAGTTTATCCAGTCCGTTGGATGGCGCGGACGAAAAAGGGGGCTCTGCCCCCTGGCGGGAATGAAGATGATCGCGCGAAATTTGCGAAGGCGCGATCGTACATGGTGCGAATGGACGATATGGTGGCTTGCCGGAACATTCGTTGCCGGAAGCGATTTGATCTTACCTGGCAAACGGTGATTCTCACTTAACAATTGCGCAAAGACCATGGACCGCAGGCGTTTGCGGCCCTAGTTATTCCTTCCCTTCATACGCCATTCACAGAAGACCGACGCAGCACGCAACGCGCGCGGCCACCATAGTTGCGGCCGCGGCAGTCGCCATGAGTACTAGGCCCTGGCCTCCGTTTGTAAAAAGTTTGTCTCCTCGGCTTGTTCGCTTGACATCGAATCGCGCTTGCTATTAATTGCTCGTCACTACCTCGGCACATGGACCGCGAGGGGCGGGCGTGTTCCCTGGTGTGATTGGGTGCGTGTGTTCGACGCCAGGAGATATTTCGATGCGAATCAAATTTATTACGGGATTTGCAGTGGTGTGCGCACTGGTTTTCAGCACGGCGATGGTGACGGCGGCGCAATTGGCAAGCGCGCAGTCACGAATCTCGCAGGCCGTTGACGACAAAAATTTAGTGACGCTGAAGGGCAACACGCATCCCATGGCGGCGCCGCAGTACGATATGGGCGAAGCGCCCGGTGGGCTGCCGATGAACCGCATGCTGCTGGTGCTGCAACACACGCCGGCGCAAGAGGCTGCGATCAAACAGCTGTTGGCGGAACAACAGAATCAAGGCTCGCCGAACTTTCATAACTGGCTATCGCCGCAACAATACGGGCAGATGTTCGGTCCCTCCGACCAGGATATCCAGACGATTACGACGTGGCTGCAATCGCACGGGTTTGAGGTGGCGAATGTGTCGCCGGGGCGGCACGTGATTGAATTCTCGGGGACGGCTTCGCAGGTGCAGGAAGCGTTTCACACCACGATCCATCACTATTCGGTGAACGGCGAAGAGCATTGGGCCAATTCGAGCGATCCGCAGATTCCGGCGGCGCTGGCTCCGGTGGTGGTGGGCGTGAAATCGCTGCACGATTTCCGCGCGAAGCCCACGTCACATTACACGGGGCTGTACCGACGCGACAAAGGCACCGGGCAAACGACGCAGATCAGCGGGCCGCAATTTACGTTCACCGGCGCTAACGGGACTCAGTTTGGGCTAGGTCCCACGGACTTCGCGACGATTTACAACGTGCTGCCTTTGTGGAACGCAGGGATTGATGGAAGAGGCGAAACGATCGCGATCGTCCAGGAATCGAACATCCATGTGTCGGACGTACACAATTTCCGCGCGCTTTTCGGCCTGCCGGTGAACGACCCGGAAGTGGTGCTGGACGGGCCGGATCCGGGGATTGATCCGGGCGTCGAACCGGAAGCGGTGATTGATGTGACCTGGTCGGGTGCCGTGGCCAAGAATGCGAAAATCAAGATGGTCGTTTCTTCGAGCACAAATACCACGGAAGGCATCGCGCTTTCGGCGCAGTACATTGCCGACAACAACATCGCTTCGATTTCCAGCATGAGCTTCGGGCAATGCGAGCTGCACCTGGGCACGGCTGGAAACCAATTCTGGAACGCAGTGTGGGAACAAGCGGCTGCGGAAGGCATCAGCGCATTCGTTTCGGCGGGAGACGGCGGTTCCGCGGGATGCGACAACTTCGACACGGCTACCCGGGCGCGCGACGGCCTGGCGATCAGCGGGGATGCGTCCACGCCGTTCGACATCGCGGTGGGAGGCACGGATTTCGCGGGGGACTTCTTCAACCCGGCGGCGTACTGGAGCCCGACTAATGATCCAACGACGCAGGCTTCGGCGCTGAGTTACATTCCGGAACTTCCGTGGAACGATAGCTGCACGAACTCGATTTTCGCGTTTATCGGATTCTCGACGGATCCGATTGCGAATTGCAATAACATGAGCCTCTCCGGCTTCCTGAATATCGTGGGAGGAAGCGGCGGAGTGAGCAGTTGCATTTCGTCGGACGGATCGCACATCGCGAGCTGCACGGGAGGGTATGCGAAACCTTCGTGGCAGACAGGCGTGGGCGTGCCGGCAGACGGGGTGCGGGACATTCCGGACGTTTCCTTGTTTGCCAGCAACGGATTCCTAGGATCGTTCTACATCATTTGCGAAGCCGACCTGAGCCCGACGGGAATGTGCGATCTGAATCCGCCGTTCGAGGATTTCGCGGGATTTGGCGGAACATCGGTATCGTCGCCGGCGTTCGCGGGAATTTTGGCGCTGGTGAACCAGAAAACGCATGCGCGGCAGGGAAACGCCAACTTCGTGTTTTACAAGTTGGCGGCGGAACAGAATCCGGCGAACTGCAACGTGAATGGCAATGCGATACTGCTGACGGCGCCAGCCGCGTCGTGCATATTCAACGACATCACGGCCGACACGAACGCGGTTCCGTGCGCCAAGGGTTCGCCGAACTGCGGCACCGAAGGTGGACCGATCGGAGTGCTCACGGGGTACACGTCCGGAGTCGGGTACGACCTGACGACGGGACTGGGCTCGGTGAACGCGGCGAACCTGGTGAACAACTGGAAATCGGTGACGTTCACGCCGACGGTGACGTTGCTGAAGGTGAGTCCTGAATTCCTGGTGCACGGGCAAGCGGCGAATGTGGACGTGGCGGTGATCGCGAACGGCGGCACGCCCTCCGGACAGATTGCGCTGAAAACAAATCATCAAGATCCGGCGGGCGACTTGACGCTGGGCGCCAACGGAACGATCAAGACCACCACGCATCTGTTGCCCGGCGGTCCTTCGTTCGTGACGGCGGATTACTTTGGCGACGGGACATTCGCGCACAGCGATTCGAATGCGGTGCCGATTTTTGTGTTGCCGGAGCCGAGCACTACGACCATCTCGTTCTTCTCGCTGAACGCACAGCAAACGGGGGAAGTGCCGTTTACCGGCGGCGGGTACGGCAGCATCGTGTTCCTGCGAGCGGACGTTGCGGGACGATCTGGGTTCGGGACGGCGAGCGGAAGCGTGATTTTGACGGACGATGGCAGGGGAGTCCCGGGAAATCCGTTCAGGCTGAATTCCGAAGGAAATACTCTTACGCCGAATTCGATCAACACTTTCCCGGTGGGGACGCACACGATTCGTGCGACTTACACTGGCGATTTGAGCTTCTTGCCGAACGAAGCGAAGCCTATGTCGTTCGTGATCACCAAAGGCGTAACGTCAGTCACGCTCACGGCAAGCCCCGCAACTGCGGCGGTGGGGGCGAGCGTGGCGCTGACGGCGACGGTGGGCACCAGCAGCTTCGGCAATCCGCCGACTGGCAAGGTGACGTTCACTGCCGGCGGAAAGAAGCTGGGAACGGTTACCGTTACTGGCAGCAGCAATCCGAATACCGGCTTGGCCTCGGCGACTGCAACCATTTCGACGACGAGCCTGCCGGCGGGAGCGGATGCGATTACCGCGACTTACAGCGGCGATCAAAACTATGACGGAGCCACGGGGGCGATCAGCGTGACGATCACGACTCCATAGAGCTTGCGACGTTGTTCGACGTAGCAAGAGTAAAAGTAAAAGCAGAGGCCCGCTCTCCTTGGACAAGAGGGCGGGCTTTTTGTTTGCGCGTAGTGTTGAATGCGCTGGTCGATCGTCGCCCGCGAAGGCAACGGCGAGCCGTCGGCGAGGCTGACGTCTGGGCAAGCTGGGGCGCAGCCCTTCGATCCCGCACCGCCCGGTGTCAGGATGGATCGCGCTGTGGCGCGATTCACAAGCAGCGCCCCTACCGAGTATTCGTGTTCGGGGATTCGTTCGAGCGCGCGACCAGGAATGTGGCTGTGCCATGAAGGTCAAGGCTCTGGTTTTTCCGGGAAAGTTTCTGGGGTCAGGAGTTTACGGGGACGCGTTCCAGGATTTCGCGGATTTTGGCTGCCAGGGCTTTCAGGTTGAAGGGCTTCTGCATGAAATCCATGCCGCCTTGCAGGACGCCGTGGCGGAAGACGCTATCGTCGGTGTAACCGGAGATATAGAGGACCTTTAGGTCGGTGCGAGCGGCGGTGAGGCGCGCGGCGAGTTCGCGGCCGCTCAAGCGCGGCATGACGACGTCGGTGATGAGCAGTTGAATTTTTCCGGGGTGCGCGGCGGCGATATCCAGGGCTTGCTGGCCGTCGGCCGCGTCGAGCACCTGATAACCGCGGGCTGAGAGATATTCGCTGACGAGCTCGCGTACGCTTTGCTCGTCTTCGACGAACAAAATGGTTTCGGTGCCGGGCTGGTGGCCCTGCACGGTTTTTTCGGGCGCGGTCTTTTCCGCGGGCGCCTGCACCATCGGCAGATAGACTTTGAAAGTTGTGCCGTGGCCGAGTTCGCTGTACACCCACACGTAGCCGCCGCTTTGTTTTACGACTCCGTACACGGTGGCGAGGCCCAGGCCGGTGCCGCGGCCTTGCGATTTGGTGGTGAAAAATGGCTCAAAGATGCGCGCCTTGGTGGCGGCGTCCATGCCAGTGCCGGAATCGCTGACGGTGAGCATGACGTAAGGGCCCGGGTCCACGACAGCGTGCTGCGTGGCGTAATCGCGTTCCAGCTGGACGTTGGAAGTTTCGATGGTCAGGCGGCCGCCGTCGGGCATGGCATCGCGCGCATTGACTACTAGATTCAGGGCGACCTGTTCGATTTGGCTGGGGTCGGCTTTCACGCGGCCGAGATTCGCGCCGGGAAGAAACGCGAGCTCGATATTGGCGCCGATGACGCGCGAGACCATCTGGATCATTCCGGCGACGACCTCGTTCAAATCCAAAACGCGTGGTTGTAATACCTGCATGCGACTGAAGGCGAGCAGCTGGCGCGTGAGGGCTGCGGCACGCTCGGCGGCTTGCTGAATTTGTTCGACGTTCTGCAGGGCGGGATTCTGGCGATCGGCGGAGCCACGGGGCAGACGGTCCAGAAGCATTTCGGCGTGGCCCTTCACGACCATGAGCAAATTATTGAAATCGTGCGCGACGCCGCCGGCGAGTTCGCCTACGGCCTGCAACTTCTGCGACTGGCGCAATTGGTCGGCGAGCTGTTTGCGGTCGGTGATATCGAGCGCGACCCCGATGACGCCGCCGATTTCGCCGTCGGGCCCACGCATCGGACGCACGTGAGATTCGAAGATGCGCTTCTGCCAATGCAATTCGTAGGTGAGGGCTTCGCCTGCCAGAGCGCGCCAGTGCGCGGCGATGGATGGGTGCTGGGGATCGTCGGTCTGAAAGTACTCGGAGAGCGTCTTGCCGGTGAGGCCGCCGGATTTGACGCCGAGCGAATCCAGGGCGGCGCCCATGCTGGAGGTGTAGCGCAATTCTTTGTCGGTGGTCCAGAGAATGGCGGGCATGCGCTCGAGAATCACGGCGAGACGCGCGCGGCCTTCGTGACGTTCGATCTGAGATTTTTCGAGGTCTTCGAGCATGCCGTTGATGGCGACGCCCAAGAAAGCGAGTTCGTCATGCCCGGGAACATCGAGACGCGCGGCAAGATCGCCGCTGGCGCCGATTTGGGTGATGCTTTCGGTGAGATTGGCGATGCGCGAGATGACGAAGCGCTCGAGCAGGTAGAGGGTGGCCGCGCCGAAAACGAAGCCCGCGGCGATCAACAAGAGCAGAAACTGGACCAGGCTGGTATGGCCCTGCTCGTAAATGGTGCGGGGCAGGAGCACGCGGATGATGACCGCCGGCCGGTCGTAGATGTCATCTAACACTTGGTACGCGGCGAGAGATTGGCTGTCGAGCGGATGGATGAAATGGGGAGAGCCTTTGGAAATAGCGGCGGCTGCGGCGCGGAAATCTGGGCTCAGCGTGGCGGAAGAGAGCGTCTCTGCGTCCACGGGCATGAGAGTAAGGTCGGCCAGATGGCGGATTTCGGCGGCATCGAGCAGGTGCCCCATTATCATGGTGCCTGCGATGGGTCCGGTGGCATCGCTCGCAAGAATCGGCCGGGAATCCACTAGAGCCGGTCCGTCGGGAAGATCGAGAATTCCCGCGACTTTGCTTTGGGTATCGTTCAGATTGAGGAGCAATGAGCCGGGCTTGAGGTGATCGTCGAGGCCCGCCGGTACGGACATTTCGCCACCTTTGGTCAGGTCGAAGCCGCGAGAGAAGAGTTTGCGGCCGTGGGCGTCGAAGATGACCACGAAGCTAATCTTAAGCTCTTGAAACGTGGGGGCGGGGAACTCGGTCTTCACATAACTCGGACGCAGGCCCTTGGCGTATTCGTACGTCAAATCCCAGCTCGCGTATTCACTGGTGGTTTGGTCGAGCGTGCTCAGTTCGTTAGACAGGGCGCTGGAGGCCCGGGAGATGTCGCGCCCGGCGAAATCCTCTTCCAACCGGGCGAAGCCGCGCATGAGCACGATGCGGGAGAGAGCAAAGAGGCCGCCGACCAGGCCAAGCATGGTGATGCCGATGATCAGCAGAGTCTTGCGCCGAAGGGAGGACGGCGCACGAAGTTGGGCAATGTGGAGGGGCGCCACGAGAGGCCTCAAAAGCGATTATATCGGTAGCGGGGATGGAATGGATTTGGCGGTGTCTTAGTCGTACACGGGCGCTGGGGCCGCCGGGCGACGGGGCGGTGTTGGCGGAAGGAAAGCGTGGCAGCGCAGAGGCGGGAGGTTTATGCTTGGTGCATCTTTCTGGGATGCATCTCATTGGACGCAGGTCGGCATCCTTACAAGTTACGTAGGCCTTAACGGATCACGGTGAAGAGGGGTCCAATGACGAATAGTTCGCTTCGCTTACCGCACGCCCTTCTGTTGTTCCTCGTTGGCGGATGCGCGCTTCCTTTGGCAGCGCAAGAGGCGGGGCCGATGCCGCCGGCTCCGGTGCCGGCTACTGCTGCTGCGGGCCAGACTGCGGCACAGAAACCTGCGGATCCATCAACTGGTGCGGCCACTTCGGGAGCCGCGGCTGCTCCGGCTCCTCCGCCGACTGGGTCTGCTGCGCCGGCCGCGGCGGGTTCTGCTGCGCCTGCGGCCGGTGGCGCGAGCTCTGCTTCGGGTGGTGCGGCAAATGCGGGTGCGCCGGTGGTTCCGGTGGCGACGGCCGCTGCTGCGAAGATCATGGTGCCGTCCGGGACGCATATTCCGTTGGTGCTGCACAATGCGATTTCCACGCGAAGCGCGCGGCCGGGCGACCCGGTGTATTTCGAGACTTTGTTTCCGGTGATGATTGACGGGAAAGTGGTGATCCCGGCGGGATCGTATGTGAGCGGGGAAGTGACGGAGTCGAAGCGGCCGGGGCGAGTGAAGGGCCGTGGCGAATTGATGATCAAATTGACCACGATGATTTTGCCGAACGCATATATGGTGAACCTCAACGCGGTGCCCAGCGGTGCCGGCACGGGTGGGAATGAGACCACGGACAGCGAAGGCAAAATCATTGGCGATTCAGAGAAGGGGCACGACATCGGAACGATCGCGAAGACCACTGCGGCGGGCGCGGGCATCGGCGGCCTGGCGACGCAGAGCGGCAGAGGCGTGGGAATCGGAGCGGCGGCCGGAGCGGCAGTGGGTTTGGCTGCAGTGCTTTTGACGCGCGGCCCGGATGCGGAGATGCCGCGTGGATCTACGGTGGAAGCAGTGATTGACCGCTCGCTTTATCTGGATGCGGACAAGGTGCAGTTCACGGGACCAGGGCAGGCGTCTTCGCTGGCGGGACCGGCGAATCGCGAGCCGGTGCGGAATAAGGATCCATTTTAGATTTGTGTCTGCTGTTTCAGGTTCCCGAGGCGCTGCGATTCGCGCGCAGGTGAGATTTGGCTGTCGTGAAACGCAGAGGCGAAAAACTCTCCGCTTTGAAATTTGATTTTCCTGTGACGATCCAATCGCGCATGATTTTTGCGGTGGCGGGGGCTAGCAGAATGCCGTTGCGGTAATGTCCGGTGGCTAGCCATAAGCCGGTGATATCGGTGGGACCGATGATGGGCAGAAGATCGGGCGTGCCAGGACGCAAGCCGGACCATTCATCCACGATTTTCGCGTCGATGAGGGCTGGAGCCAGGTCGAGCGCGGCATCGAGAATCTGGCGGACGCCTTGCGGCGTGACTTGCTTTACGAAGCCGGCGTTTTCGAGCGTGCTGCCGGCGATGATGCGGCCATCGCGTCGTGGGACCAGATAGCCGTATTCCGAGCGCAGAACTTTTTTTAACCGCACGGTGGCTGAACGCAGCGCGAGCATTTGGCCGCGCACGGGATGCACTGGCGCGTATTGGCGTAATTGCGTCGTGCGCTGCGAATCGGCTTCGTGCGCGGCGTCATTTATCGTGCTGCAAAAGCTTCCGGCGGCGATGATTACTTGCTTGGCTGCGATTTTCTGGCCGCCGGCAATCACCCCTGCGCACGCCTCTCCCTCATAGAGCAGGGCATTCACCGCGCAGTTGGCGCGAATTTCTGCACCGCTTTGCTTTGCGGCTGCGAGAACGGATTCGATCAGCAGGCGTGGATCGACGGTCGCTTCGTCGGGCAGCCAGGCGATCGCGCCCTCGTGCGTTGCCAGCGACGGCTCGTGTTTGCGAGCGTCGTTTAGTGAGATCGCTTCGGCGGCTATCGCGAGGCGGCGAAATTCGGTGACCATAGCATTGCGCTGCGCTTCGGCTCGCGGGCCGCGGAACACTTCGAATGTGCCAGTGCGCGTGAAATCGGTCGAGTTCACGGACGCTTTTTCGATTGCTGCGACGAATTCAGGGTAGAGACGGAGGCTTTCTTTTCCAAGCGGAACCAATGCTGAAGATTCAGGCGAATCTGGCCCCGGCGCGAGCATTCCAGCCGCGGCCCAGGAAGCTTCGCGGCCGGGCTCCTGCCGATCGAGCACCGCCACGCGCAATTTTTCGGAGGCGAGCTCGAAGGCGATTGAGCTGCCGATCAGTCCGCCCCCAACGATGATTACGTCGTAAGCGCTCACCAGTTAATATTATCAGGAATTGTCGCGGGGACATTGCTTGACGAGGCGGCGGGGGAATTTCTTCGCGGCAGCGCAGAGGCGAAGCGAACTTCAAATCAAAGCGAATCGACGAGTTCGACGGAGAGGAGGCGGGCCTTTTGGGCGAGGGTTTGGGCGCGGGACCAGTCGCCGGCTTTGCCTGCTTCTTCGGATTGGGCTAGGAAGCTGCGAATTTTTTCCTGCAGATCTTGTTGGGCGGCGTTCAGGACTTTGCCGTTGGCTTGCTGGAGATTTTTTTGCGCGACCTCGGCGTCCACGCCGGTGCTGCGGCGCATGCTGGCTTGATCACCAGGCGAAAGCTGCGGCGAGATTTGCGGCGGTGGAGTACGCGCGGGCTGCTCGGCTTGAGTATCCGAGGAAACTTCGCTGGGTTGGCGATGCGGCGGCGGGGGCGGCTTGGTGTGCGCCGGCTCAACCGGCAGTGGCGCGGCGGTGGTGGCGGCCGGAGTGGGCGGAGGAGCTACGGTTTCGACCGGGGGCAGAGCGTCGGTGTCTGGCGCGACGTTGGTAATGGGTTTAGAATCGGCGGTGGAGGGAGCGGGGGCGGCGGCTACCGGCGCGGCGGCCTTCACCGACGTGCGGTTACACCCGGCCGCGCTGAACGACAGCCCGCTGAGAAAAACGGCTGCCAGCAACGCGGATTCTGTTTTTCGGCTGGGCATTTATCTTCTAACTCTTAACTAAAGGCTGTGCCGTACATAACTTGCCACGGTCGAAAGGCGCGCATTCGGGGGCTAAAGCCCCTCTCTCTCGCGAATTTACGGCGCGGCTTAAGCCTCGCCCTTCCGCAGCAGCCATTCATGTGACAGCTTCCTGCCGCTTCTGACTATTATCTCTTTTCTTCAGCAAACGGTTGCCCGAAATCGCGATGTCTTCCTTGGGGCGCTTCCAGGGAACGCGCCAGCGGCAGCTCCAGGCGAAAGGTGGTGCCGCGCCCGGGCTCCGATTCAAATTCTATCCGACCGTTGTGCAACTGCACAAACCGAAAAGTGTTCGCCAGTCCGATACCAGTACCTCCGGGACGGGTGGTAAAAAACAGCTGGAAAATTTTCTTTTGATTTTCAGGGGAGATGCCCGTGCCGGAATCGGCCACAGCGATGACCGCGAAGTCGCCGTGGCGGCTGAGGCTGAGCGAGATGGAGCCGCCGGGGCTGGTGAAGTCGCTGGCGTTCAGCAAAAGATTGAGCACCGCCTGATGAATGAGCTGGCCATCCACCAGTACGTGGGGAAATTCGGCTGGCAAGTCCACGCGCAGTTCGATGCCGGCTTTGGCGATGGTGGGGCGCGCGGCTTCCAGCACATCGTCAAGCAATATGCGCAGGTCGGTTTCTTCGAGCTTAATTTCCAGCGGTTTGGTGAAATTTAGAAAGGTTTTCACGGCGCGGTCGAGGCGGTCAATTTCGCTATCGAGCATTTTGACGGCTTGCTGCGGTTCGGGCTCGACGGGCATATTGGCTTTCAAGACTTCCAGCCAGAGGCGCATGGAATTCAGGGGATTTTTTACTTCGTGCGCGACGCCGGCAGTGACCCGGCCGAGAGCGGCGAGGCGTTCGGAAACTTGTAGCTGGTTGCCGATGCGCTCCAGGGACTCGACGTCACGCAAGGTGATGAGCGCGCCCATGGCCAGACCGTGCTCGCGGATCACCTGGGCGCTTAGGCCGATGCGTTGCGAGCCGTGCAGGCCCTCGAGCGTGATTTCAGCATTTTCGATGTGGCCAACCTCGTCACCATGGATGCCGAGGGCTTCGCGCGCGGGATGGCCGGGAGGAAAAATTTCGCTGACGCGCAATCCGCGCAGGACTTCGGAGCGCTGGCCGAGAAATTTTTCGACGGAGGGACTGACCAGCACCGCGTTGCCGCGGGCGTTGAAGAGCAGCAGGCCGTCTTCCAAGCCGCCCATCACCTGATCGAGATTTTCGCGCAAGGTGCTGAAAATTTCGCGGACGTCTCTTAACTGTTTTCCGATGCCGATGATTTTGGTACTCACGGCGCCGAATTCGTCGCCGCGTTCGACGGGTTCCAGATCGAATTCGCCGGCGGAGATGCGATCCAACTGAGCGGAAATACGGTCAATCGGAGCGAGCGAAGCGCGGCTGACGATCAGGGCCAGCAGAGTGGAGAGCAGGACGGAGGCGAGCGCGTAATATCCCGCCGATTCCAGGCCGGGTGAAATTTCGTTGCGGATCAGGACCGACGAAAGGCCGATGCGAATGTCGCCGAAGGGGCCATTGATATTGAAGGGCAGCGAATCTTCGTACACGAGCGGCGGCCCGTAAAGAGTGCGCAGTTGCTGGAAGAAGCCGCCGCGTTCAAGCGAATCAACGGGCGGGCGCTGGGCAATTTTTTGGCCCCGCAGGCTGGCGTCGCTGGAGACCAGCACAATCCCGTCGAGGTCGCTGATGGTGATTTCGTAGATGGTGGGCGAATAGCCGATGGCGGATTCCATCACGGAATTCAGGGTGCTGCTGTTGTCGAGCGCGCGTTGCACGTAGCCACGCAAATCGGCGGGACTGGAGGAAGCCGGGGATTCGCCGCGGGCTGCCGCGTCGGTCAAAGAATTTTGGCAGGCGAGATAGATTTGGCGCGCGACGAAGCGGGCCCGGTCATCGGCCTGGCGCAGCGTTTGGCGCGTGAGGCGCGCGATGTATAGGGCCGAGACCGTGGTGACGACCGCCAGGACGAGCAGGGAAGTCGCCAGCGTGAATTTAGTTTTCAGGCTGAGACGCATCTCGTCGCCCCGCCTCGTATTCTTTTAATTTATTGTGCAGAGTTTTCAGGCTGATGCCGAGAAGCTCGGCGGCGCGCGTCTTGTTCTGGCTGGTGGCGCCGAGAGTTTGCAGGATCAGTTCGCGCTCGACGGCGTCCACGGTCGTGCCGATGGGGAAGCGCAGACCGCCCAGGCCGGCAGTGGTCATGGCCGTGACACGGCCGAATTCGGCGGGCAGATGCTGGCGCGCGATATTGCCGCGATCGGAAGCGATGGCGGAACGCTCCAGCACGTTGCGCAGTTCGCGCACGTTTCCCGGCCAGGGATAGGATTTGAAGAGGTCCATGACGTCGGTGCCGACGCCCGAGACTTTCTTTTCGTGCTTGGTAGAAATGTCGGCGAGCAGGTGATCTACCAGGAGCGGCAGATCTTCTTTGTGCTCGCGCAGCGGAGGGAGATGGATGTTGAAAACGTTGAGGCGAAAATAGAGATCCTGGCGGAGATGTCCATCGGCGACGGCCTGTTCCGGATTTTTGTTGGTGGCGGCGACGACGCGGACGTCCACGGGCGTTTCCACTTTGCTGCCGAGGCGGCGGACTTTGTGATCTTCCAGGACGCGCAGCAATTTGGCCTGGGTTTGCGCGGGCATTTCGCCGATTTCGTCAAGGAGCAGCGTGCCGCCGTCGGCGAGTTCGAAGCAGCCAATACGGCGTTCGGCGGCGCCGGTGAACGCGCCTTTTTCGTGGCCGAAGATTTCACTTTCCATCAGCGATTCTGGAATGGCCGAGCAATTGATGGCGACGAAGGGGCGATCGGCGCGCGGCGAAAGCATGTGAATCGAGCGCGCGACCATTTCTTTGCCCGAACCGGTTTCGCCGGTGATGAGTACGGACGCGGTGGATGGCGCGGCGATTTCCACCTGGCGCATTACGTCTTGCATCGGAGCGGAGGTGCCTACGAGCGTGCCGAGTTTTCCGGCGGTGCGCAGTTCGCGTGTGAGAGCGACGACAGCTTGCTGATTGCGGACATGACCGAGCGCGCGTTCGAGCAGGGCGCGCAGCACCGGTGGTTTCAGAGGCTTTTCGATGTACCAGTAGGCGCCGGCTTCGATGGCTTGAACTACGCGTTCGTCGCTGCCGCGGCCGGTGATGATGATGACGGGAATGCGCAGGATGTCGTCGCCGAGCTGCTTGAGCAGGTCGAGGCCGTTCATGCCGGGTAGCTCGACGTCCGCGAGAATCAGGCTGGGCTGGAATTCCTGAAATTTGGCGAGGGCTTCTTCACCGCTGCCAACGCCGAGAATTTCCCAGTTCCATTTGCGCAGCAGGGCTTCGTAGCCCTTGCGGGCGTTGTCTTCATCTTCAACGATCAGGATGCGCTGCTGGTTGGGAGTCGAGTTGGTCATCGAACTTTGAATCTACCAGCAGTACGGCGGAAATCCAATAGAGCGGAGTGAAGCGGGCTCCGGGCCGCTTAGGCAGAGGGGATTCCCGTAGTGGGAAGGAATTGCGGCGCCGCTACGGCGATGGAGGATGGCACGCGACTTAACGGCTTTATTGTCGGCTGGGGCGGGGGCGTGAGTCGGCCATCTTCTTGCAGCCATTTTCGCAGGTGCACCATGCCAGAGAATAGGAAAGCTGTGCGCTACGATATTCATGTGCCGGTGCAGATTTGCGCTTCGCAGCATTCGCCGGCAGAGTTCCATGCGGGGCAGCTGCGGGACATTTCGCGGACGGGCATTTTTTTTCATTCGGAGATTTGTTTCGAAGTCGGGGCGACGCTGGAGCTGGCGTTTTGTTTGCCGGCGGAGCGGGAGCGCAATTCCTGCGTGTTGGCTCGCGCCACCGTGAAGACGCTGCGCACCTGGGAATTGCCGGGCGAGCCCACGCCGCTGTACGGAATTGCCGTGACGATTGACCGGATTGATTTCGCGCAGCCTTCGACTTCTACAGCCGCGTGAATGCTGGGCGATTCATGTCTGAGGGTGTAATCGCCGCGCGGTTTGACTGCAGCCCGCTCAAGATTCCGTGTGACAACTTCAAAATCGGTACTTCAGCGGCTGAAGGCAGACGGATTTCGCTGTATTGCTGTCATAGCTAAATCCACGACCTAGCAAGGATTCCCGAGCAACGTCAACAACGCCCCGCTAAAGCTGGCTGCCGCCGAATCGAAGCCAAAGCCACGATCTACAAAGATTCTTGAGTTGCCGCATCGCCTCCTAAGCTCCGCCTGAATGCAGGGGACGCTCGAGGACGAGTTCGAGCTTCATGTTTTGCGGCAGCGTCAGTTCCTGACCGAGGCCCGAGGTGATCATGAAGGCTGTGGCGGCGGAAATGGCTGCGCCCATGGCCGCGCCTTGTTTATCTTTTTTTGCGATTCCTGGTTCGGCGCCTACGAATGCCGCTTCGGCTGCGGCAAAGACAGCGGCTTCCTGCGTGTTGTTGGTGGCGAGGATTTCGCCTTCGCGATCATAAAGCACGCGGATGGAGTGGACTCCGGGGGCGTCAATCAAGTCGGCTACCAGCGGAACCCAGCCTGTGGGGCTGTGGATTTCATCGAAGGTGAGCCAGAGGCGCGCGCGGCCGACTTTTCCGGCAGGCTGAATTTTGTCAATGTGGCCGCGGATTTGTGCTCCGGCGGGGAGCGTGGCGCCTTCGGCCGTTGCCAGGGGTTCGAGGGTGTGCGCGAGGAATTGCTTTCCCACTTTGTCTTCTTTGGTGGAGATGATGGTTTGCAGGGAAATCAGGAAGCGGGTGCCGCGCGGAGCGGCATCGGGTGGCGCGTCTAGGGCTTGGGAGGCGGGATCCTGCGGTTGAGCTTGCGCTGCTACAAGTGAGAACGCCAACAGAACGGCAGTAAATGCGAATATCCTCCAGCGTTTCATAAACTCCTCCAAATTTTAGTTTGGCGCTTTCAGCTGGAGGCGAAAGCGGCTACGAATTGAGGTGAATATAGCAAATCGGGGCGCCGAAGGCGAGCGCGGTTTGGGGGTTGTGCGTGGTGAGAGGGCGGGAGCCTGGAATCTTGCCAGAATTTGGGCGCGGGGCTGCCGCGGGCGAATGTTGAGAAAAAACTGTACAGGAACAGACGGGCGTGAATTATAATCCGCCCAGTTTTGCGGGTTCTGGTTGGACACGCTCGATACTCCGTTTTTCGGCCCCCATACAGTCCTGTGGTTTTTTCATTACGCCGCCAGCGGGGGAAGAATGGGTGGAATCGTCAGCGCGGTGCGAGGGGTGCGGTAGCTGTGCTGAGGAGGCGTACTTTGAAAGTGCTAGAACGAGCGGCGATCTTGGCGGTGGCTGGTTTTTTTGCGGTGATGGCGGGCTTTGCCGACGATACCAAGCCTCGTCAGCCGGACGCGCCCGCGACTGCGACCGCGAAGACTGCGGTGAGTCCGACATCCGGTGGTGATACGACTGCGAAGACTGGTGCGAGTTCGGGTGATTCTGCGCCCGCGACTGGCGCGTCCGACGGAGCAGCCGCGCCAGTAAGTTCCTCGGCCACTGTGCCATCGTCCTCGTCGTCCTCATCATCGGCGGCACCTGCTGCGCGGCCCAAACCTAATTCCGGCGCGGCGAACGGCAACGCAGCTACGGCTGCAGATGAAGATTCCGAGCAGCCGAATTTCACGCCGATGCCCGCGCTGGACGGCAATCCGGGGCTGTTCACGCTGGAAACCGGCGAGACGCTGCCTAAGCATGGCTGGTCCTTGGGCGTTGGATTGAATAAGTATTCGCGCATGCCGGGAGACATTACTTCGCTGCAGGTGATTCCGTCGGTGGGTTACGGCATCAATCACTGGCTCTCGATATTTTTTCAGATTAATTCGTACGATTACGTTCATGTGGGAGTGCCGAGCCAGTTGAGCCTGGCGCCGGTGAACGCTGCGAACCCGCAGTACCAGAACACGATTTACAACTCGATTATCCCTTCGACCGGATTTCCGCCGGCTTATGTGGAAGATATGCCGTTTGCATCGCACAACGGCAGCGGCGTGGGGGAAATGGATTTGGGATTCAAGATTGGGCTGCTTTCGGAGCGGCGCGGAAAACCGATCAGTCTTTCCATTCGCAATGATTTTTACCTTCCTACGAAGACGGGGCTCACCGACCTGCTAGCGAATCAGGTGCAGTACGGAAAATTTAATTATGGAATCGGTTTGGAGGCGAGCAAGACGTTCTTTCACGGCGGCATTACCGCGACAGCGAACTGGTCTTACCGTTTCACACGAGACTCCAGCTATACAGCGGTAATCGGCGGCGTCCCTCAGACGGTGGTGCTGAACCTGGCGGATCAGATGCAGGTGGGCGCGGGATTTATAATTTTCCCAACGAAGCGTTTTCAGATTATGACGGAGTATGACGGCACGGTGTACATCGGCAACGGAATTCAGAACACCACTTTTGGCGCGCGCGATCCGGTGGACAACATTATCGGGTTCCGGCTGTATGCCTGGAAGTGGGCGGCGATGGATTTGGGCTACCGTTATTCGCTGGACCTGACGAATCATAAGGATCGCAACGGATTCGTGATCAAGGTGGGCGTGGCGCACTGGCCGGCGAAGCCGCTGCCTCCGGACGTGGTGACGGCGACTTGCGGTGTGGACAGGTCTGCGGTGCGCGAAGGATCGGAAGATTACATCACGGCGTCCGCGCACGCTACCGATGCGAACGGGTTTCCTTTGACTTACCAGTGGACGGCGACGGGCGGCTCAATAGATGGAGCGGGACCTTACGTGCGGTGGAATTCCACAAGTGTGGGCGCGGGAAGCTACACGCTGACGGCGCGCGTGGATAACGGCGCGGGCAAGAGCGCTAGTTGCTCTGCAAACGTGAGCGTGCAGCCGAAACCGGCGCCCGCTGCGCCGACCATGACCTGCACGGCGGATCGTTCGACCGTATTAGCCGGAGAGCGCGCGGAGATTACCGCGAACGTGAACGATCCTTCGGGAACGGCTATACGATTCAAGTGGTTCGCGAACGGCGGGCAAATCATTGGCAGTGGCTCGATTGTGCAATTCGATACATCGGGGCTTGCGCCGGGAATTTATACTGTGACTGGACGCGCGGAAAATGAATTGCACGGCGCTTGCGATTGCACGGCAGCGGTTACTGTGCAAGCACCGCCTGCTGCGCTGCAAGCGAGCAAGGTGAGCGCTTGCGACTTCGCGCTGGGAAGCGCTCGCAGCGACAACGTTTGCAAACGCAATCTGGATGACGTCGCGGTGCGGTTGCAGAGCGATCCGCGGTCGAAAGTGGTGCTGGTGGGTTACGCGGATCCCAAGGAAGCGCGGGCTGCGAAACTGGCCGGCGAACGTGGAGCGAGTGCCCAGAAGTATTTGCAGGACAAGGGTGTGGATGCGACGCGCGTGGAAGTTCGGACCGCCGCAGGAGAGGCGGGCGCGGGTCAGGAGAATCGACGGGTGGATATAGTGTTTGTACCCGATGGCGCGTCATATTGATTTGTAGTTAATTTCGGTTGGATTTCGAGTTCTTCGCAGGCGGATTGCAAGTGCTGAGGGAGAAGGGAAGGAGCAGGACGTCCGGCGGCTATCGCGGGCGGTGGCGTTTTTGCGGGTAGTGGATTAGATTTGAGACGTTGCGTAAGGGAAGCATCGTACCGTTGCGCTCCGCCAGAGTCGGCGCGGCCCGATGCTTTGAACCGAGAACAATTTCCAGCCTCGCGACCTCGCGCTGATTCCACCGCAACTTTTTTTGCCGGGCGCACACGGCCCGTATCCGACGATGACTTCGCCTAACAAGTCCCTCCGGTGGTTTCCCATTTTGCTGTTGGCTTCGGTTTGTCCGTGCGTGTGTGTTCTGGCGTTAGCGGTGCCAGCGCAGGCACAGGTTTGGCAGGCGATGGGCCCGACGGGCGGTGATGTGCGGGCGCTCGCGAGCGATCCTGCGCATCCCGAGGTGTTGTATTTGGGCACGACGGACGGCGCGATTTTCACATCGCGCGATGCTGGGGCCGCTTGGGAACCTCTGGGCGTGGTTGGAGAAAATCAAAACGCCGTCGTGACGGCGATTCTAGTGGACCCGCGGAATTCGGCGCGGCTATATGCGGCGACGTGGACGCGCGAAGCTGCGGGCGAAGCTGGCGGAGTTTTTTTGAGCAGCGATGGCGGCAAGACCTGGCGCGATTCCGGTCTGGCGGGGCATGCGGTGCGGGCGGTGGCGCAGGCGGCGTCAGATCCGGCGATGCTCGTGGCTGGCGCTCTGGATGGAGTTTTTCTGTCGCGCGATTTCGGCGAGAGCTGGCAGCGGATTACGCCTGCCGGTAACGCCGAGCTGCGCAATTTTGATTCGCTGGCGATTGATCCGCGCGACCCGCAGGTTATTTATGCCGGGACGTTCCATCTGCCGTGGAAGACCGTGGACGGCGGCGCGCACTGGAGTGCGATTGATGCGGGAATGATCGATGATTCCGACGTGTTGAGCCTGGTGACGGACCAGGAGAACCCGCGGCGCATTTTTGCCAGCGCGTGTTCTGGGATCTATCGCAGCAACAATGGTGGTGGGGCCTGGGAAAAGCTCGAAGGCATTCCATATTCGGCGCGGCGCACGCCGGTGATTCGGCAGGACGTGGCGCGGCCCGAGATTTTGTATGCCGGGACGACCGAGGGGTTGTGGAAGACAACGGATGGCGGCGCTTCGTGGCGGCGGATTTCCCCACGGAGTTGGGTGATCAATTCTATGGTGATACTGCCGGGCAATGGTGGCGGCGAATCGCAGGTGCTGCTGGGGACGGAACAGCACGGAGTTCTGGCGAGTGATGACGGCGGAGCGAGCTTTCACGCTTTGAACGAGGGATTCCATCATCACCGCATCGTTTCGCTGGCTGTTGATCCGCAAGACCCGGAGCGCGCAGCGGCGATTCTGGAAAATGCGCCAGATGCTTTGCTAATGACCCAAGATGGCGGCAGGAGTTGGGCACCGATCAGCGCGGGGCTCGATGGGGAAGCGGTGCGGCAGACTTTTTCTTCGCCCACAGGTTGGTGGGCTGCGCTCGCATCGGGCGGGCTGGCGCGATTCGATGCGCACCGAAATATTTGGACGCACGTCGGCGTGGTTTCAGAACCTTCTTCTTCAGCGCTGAATTCCGCGAGCGATTTTGGCGGCGGCGCGCGCGGTGAAGTTCGCGCTTTCCGGCACGCGGTGAACGATTTGTTTTTCGGCGACTCGGCGTGGTTCGCGGCGACTGAGCAGGGGCTTTTCGTGTCGCGCGATTCCGGCAGATCGTGGACGGAGCTGCCGTTTGGGCCCGGCGAATTGCCGGTGGGTTCGGTGCGCGCGTCGCGTGATGGACGGAAAATCCGGCTGGTTTCTTCGGGCGGCATGATTTTTTCAGAAGACGCAGGGCGAACGTGGGCCTGGCATGATCTGCCACTGGAATCGGGCGGTGCGGTACGGCTCGAATGGGCCAGCGGCAATATTTTGCTGGCGGCGGCGCGGACTGGTTTGTACATTTCGCGCGATGCGGGAGTTTCGTGGACGAAGGCGCAAGCAGGACTGCCCGGCGGCCTCGCGGATGGCTTGCTGACCGCGCCGGACTTCTGGCTCGTTTCGGTGCAATCGGCGGGGTTGTACATATCGCGGGATGAAGGCGCGACTTGGGCGCGCGTGAAACGCAGCGGCGTGGGAGTCGCAACGCACGCGGGCGATGCGCAGTACCCGGTGCTGGCGGCGGTCGGCGTGGCGGGGCGAATTTATGCTGGGTCCGCGAATGATGGTTTGTTTGTTCTCGATTTATCCGACAGTTCCATGTCGAAGTCCTTCGCGACGGGCGCGACAGGCGCACGTGGCGGGCACTGACGGGGCGCTGAACAGCTGCTGAGTGGCGCGTGGCGGTCGCAGTGGACCGAAATGCGAAGCGTGTTGTAAGCCAGTTGTCGCAATTTTCCCTCGTTGAAACTTCGCTGTTCCCAACGTTGCATCACGTACGAGAAAATAGACTTATCTGCCTGCGTACTATTACGGACTCGTTAATTGTTCCATTTCGATTCTACACCCCGCTCCTCACTCTTTGCCGAATCGACACTTAAACACTGTTAGATCGGGCAGATCTGGAAACGTTCCCATTTGGTGCTTGTGTTGCAAATGATTTTGGGAACGAGACGGAAAAGGGGACCGGATACCATGGCCGTTGGACAGGTGTTTACATCGGAGCGCCCGATATCGGCGACGGTGTTGATTGTGGATGAGGATGCAACACGAAGCCTGTGCCACGATGTGGTGACGAATTCGGGCTTGCGCACGCGCACGGCTTCGACGACGGAGCAGGCGCTGGAGATTCTGGATCAGATGCCGGTAGATATTCTGATCACGGACTTGCGCGTGCCGCAGATTGGCGGACTGGAACTGCTGAAGCGGGTGCGCGCCAGCTATCCGCAGACGGCGGTGCTGGTGCTGACGCAGTACGGCACGATTGAGAGCGCGGTGGAAGCGACGCGTCTGGGGGCTGCGGATTACATCACCAAGCCATTTCATATCCCGGAGCTGCGCTGCAAGTTGGACCGTATGATTCGTCTGCTGGACGTGGATCAGGAAAACCGCGTGTTGCGCGAGACGCTGCGGACGCGGCCGGGGTTCGCGGATTTGATCGGCGTGTCGGTGAAAATGCAGCGCGCTTACCGCTTGATCGAACGGGTGAGCCAGCACGCGTATCCGGTTCTGATATTGGGCGAGAGCGGCACGGGAAAAGAATTGGTGGCGCGCTCGGTGCATTATTCGGGCGTGCGGCGGAACAAGCCGTTCATTCCGGTGGATTGCTCGTCGCTGGTGCCCACGTTGATCGAGGCGGAATTATTCGGCTATGTGAAGGGCGCGTTCACGGGAGCGCCGCACGCGAAGCAGGGATTGATGGAAATCGCCGACAGCGGCACTCTGTTTCTGGATGAGATCGGGGATTTGCCGTTTGACATGCAGGCCAAGCTGCTGCGCGCGCTGCAGGAGAAGGAAGTGCGTCCGGTGGGCTCGACGGACCGCATACCGCTTTCGGCGCGCATCATCGCGGCGACCCATCGCGACCTGGACGCTTCGGTGCGGGCGGGAACCTTCCGTCAGGATCTCTTCTTTCGTTTGAACGTGGTGCAGATCAAGATACCGCCGCTGCGCGAGCGGAAGACGGACATTCCGATTCTGGTGAATTCGTTCCTGGAGAAATTCAGCGAGGCGAACGGCCGGATGCGCACGATATCCGAGGACGCCATCGCGCTGGGTTTTGGGCCCATACTGCACGCGGGCGATCGGCCGACGAATTTGCAGTATGGCACCGGAGAACGGTTGCCGCAGAATGACGAACTGCTGCCGCTCGATGAATTGGAGCGGCGGGCGATCTTGCGTGCGTTGCGCGAAGCGGGTGGCGACAAGCGGGCCGCAGCGCGGATGCTGGGGATCGGCAAGACGACGTTGCACCGCAAGCTGAGGCAGTATGACGCGCAGTCTCAACCGAATTGATCGCCGCATAGTCGCCGGAAGAAACAGCTGGACCCCGCGTTAAGCCCTGACGAATTGCGCGTGGAGAATATTTTGGTGGAATGCGAGCTGGCGAGCGACCTGCCGGAAACGATGGCTGATCCTTACCAGTTGCAGCAGGTCGTGTTGAATTTGCTGATGAACGCGGAGCAGGCGTTGCTGCAGGAGCGCGGGCAGGGGAAGGTGAAGATCAAGACGCGTGTGGCTGACGGCAATCGGATTGCAATGGAAGTATCCGATGATGGCCCCGGAGTTCCGCGAGAGATCGCTTCGCGGATTTTCGATCCGTTCTTCACGACCAAACCATCTGGCGTTGGGACGGGATGGGGACTTTCGATTGTTTACGGGATTGTGAAGCAGCACGGCGGGGAAGTGACGTTCGAAAATCTGAGCACGGGTGGCGCGCGTTTTGTGGTGGAGCTGCCGGTACTGGAGATTCCGGTAAACGAGCGACAGGCGGCACCGCCGGACTCCGCGAGCGACTCGCGGCCGGCGCGCAGCGAAGGATCCTGGTAGTGGAAGATGAGCCTCGCGTGGCGCAGCTGATCGTGGACGTGCCGCGGGAAGAAGGCCATCAAGTGGAGGCGGTGCTGGAAAGCCAGGAGGGACTGGCGCGGCTTTCACGCGCGCACTACGACCTGGTGGTGTGCGATTTGCGCATGCCGCGGCTGGATGGTCCGGCATTTTACGAAGCGCTGATACGCGCGGCAAGTCCGGTGCAGAATCAATTGTCGTTCGTCACCGGCGATACGCTGGCGCCGCGCACCATGCAATTTCTGGAGAAGAGCAAGCTGCCGTGCCTGGCGAAACCGTTTCTGGTGGAAGAATTGAAGCTGGCGGTGAATCGCCGGCTGGAACGCAGCCGCCAGGCCGAAGAGCGCGTGTTAGCTTCCGGTTCCGAAACGCGCCAGTCCAAATGAGAAAGAAGCAAAATGCCATGCAGATCTCGGTTGAAGAAAAGGTGAGTACGGTGGAACGAGGTGCGTTGCTGTGCGTGGCCGATGCTGGCCTCGCGGAGGAACTCACGCGAGAGCTGAAGCTTTGCGCGCACGTGGGGAGTGTCCGCGTGGCGACGAACTTGCCGGATTTAATCGAGCGCATGGAGCAGGACTCACCGTACGTGATTTTGCTGGACGATGGAGTGTTTCAGGACGCGCCGCTTTCTGAGTTGCTGCGGCAACTGACGAGAACTGCCCCGGTGATTTTGCTGGCATCCGCAGAACGGCAAGGCGAGATCCTGCGCATGGTGGCGGAGGGCGAAGTGGAGTTTGTGGCGCGGCACGGCGATTTTATCCCGTTGGCCGCGTGCCTGGTGGAGCGGCGCTTGCGCTGGGCGCTGCGGTCGGGGATGGGCGGGGGATCGCCTTGGGCGGAAATGCCGGAGGACGTGGCGGAAATTTTCCGGCACGAGATCAACAATCCGCTTACGGGAATCCTGGGCAACGCGGAGTTGCTGCTTTCTCATGGTGTGCGATTGCCCGCGGCGGATACGCAGCGGCTGCAGACCGTGGTGGACCTGGCGGTGCGGTTGCGCGAAACCATCCGGCGGCTGAGTGATGCGTGGGATAGCCAGACGCGTGTGCCGAAGACGTCGGCGCCGGGTTCGGCGTCCGGCGTTTCGCTGTTCTGAGGAATTATTGTTGTGATTGTGGAGGGCTCGGCGCTTTCCATGCGGCGGCTGCGGCACGGGATTTTTCCAGCAGCGCGTCGAGGTCTTTTCGCTGCAGGAACTGCCCGGCCAAAACTACTCCTGAAATTTTCTGCGTGTTCGCAATTTCCTGCGACGGATCGCCGTCCAGCAAGACCATATCGGCGCGGCGGCCTGCGGCAATCGTTCCCTCATCCTTTCTGCTGAAGAATTCCGCGGGTTTTTCCGTGGCTGTTTGCAGAGCTTCTTGCGGCGTGAGTCCAGCGGCGACCAATTCGCGCAGTTCGGAATGCAGGCTGGCGCCGGGGAAAACGTAGCGGTCGAGCGAATCGCTGCCGGCGAGCAAGCGCACTCCGGCGCGATGCATCTCGCCGGTCAGCTTGCGGTCATTTTCATACTGGCGCTGCCACCAAGCGGCATCTGCCAATTCCTTTTGCGAAGGCGGAGCTGTCGGGCGCCATTCTTTTTGCAGCGCAAGCGGGACATATGCGAGCAGCGGGTCGTTGAGAGATAACTGGGACGATTGCTGCAGCGAGAGCGCGACAATCGAAATGGAGTAAAGCGTAGGCGTGACCCAGGTGCCATTGCGATTGAATGTGGCCCAGAGCGCGGCAGCTTTCTGGGGCGAGAAAGTTTTGTCTGCTTCGTCGTATACGGCTGCGTCGGAACGATCTCTTTTCGCTGCGGCCACCAGCAAGCGGCGGTGCAGATCTGTATCTTCAGACGAGCAGTCCAGCGCGAGCGAGCTGTAGATGATGTGCTCGATGCTTTTCTGGCCGGCGGCGGAGGCTTCGCTGGCGGTGATGGCTGTGGGAACGTGACCCGCGAACGTGATGCCGGCTTTTTTCGCTTCTGCGGCGACCGCGAAATAGGCTTCGCGCGGCAATTGGATCACTTTGATGAAATCGGCGCCTTGTTTCTGCAGTTGATCAACTGCCGCGCGAGCTTCTTCGGGCGTTCCCACTTCCAGAACGGACGGATCCGTGGATTTTGCGGCGCCGGGCCGCGGCGCTGGCAGGAGCATCGGTCCCGCGGCCACAATTTGCGGACCCAGCAGCGCACCGGACGCAATTTCGCGGCGCCATTCCTGCAGCGCGCGGAGATCGCCGCCCATGTCTCGCATGCTAGTGATGCCATTGGCGACGAGCAGCGGGAGCAGAACATTTTTCGACCACGCGGGGTCGGCGCTGATTCCGGCGACGTGCGTGTGCATGTCCCACAAGCCGGGAATGAGGAATTTTCCGCGTCCGTCGAATTCCACCGCATCCTGGTGCGCGGGACGCTTCGGGTCAGCGGAGATGCCGATCCATTCGATCACGCCGGCGGAGACAACCACGGTCATGTCCTGCTGCGCTGGGCCTTGCGGATTGACGATGGTGACGTGAGTGATCGCGAACGGAATTTTCGCCGAGGAACGCGGCGAGGATTCGTGGATAGGGGCGGGCCGCGACCCATGCTCAGGCGTAGATGCGAGCAGCGTTACACAAACGCAGACACCAAAACCGCGAGATAGAAACCGCACGTTAGCACCCCTGACTGCTCCTGCCCGGCTTAGACGCTACTTCGCGCCCTTTAGGTAGCGGTCAAACCAATCAATGGTGCGGCGAATGGCGTCGATCTGATTTTCGCGCTTAGCGAAACCGTGGCCTTCGTTCGGGTAGTATTGCGCGTCCACGGTTTTTCCGGAGTCCTGCAGGATTTTCACCACCTGCTCGGCTTCTTCCTTGGGCACGCGGATGTCGTTATCGCCCTGCAACACCAGCAGCGGGGCTTTGGCGTTCTTGATGTAGGTGAGCGGGGAATCGGCGTCGTAGATGGCGCGATCTTTTTCCGGGTCGCCGAGCAGGGATTTTTCGTATTGCTGCAGGAAGGGATCTTCGTGCTGCAGCATGGTGAGCCAGTTGATGATGCCGTATTCTTCGACGGCAGCGGCCCAGACGTCGGGCGCTTTGCCGATGGCCATCAGCGTCATATAGCCGCCGTAGGAGCCGCCGGTGATTCCGATTTTCCTGGAATCCACGTAGCCGGTGGCTTCCAGGAATTTCACGCCGTAGATTTCGTCCTGCAGGTCGCCGCCGCCCAGGTCTTTCACGTTCGCTTGCTGAAAAGCCATGCCGTAACCGGTGGAACCGCGGACATTCGGAGCGATGCAGATATATCCGCGGGAAGCGAGCGCGACGACCGTGCGATTGAAATAATCCGTGGTCTGGCCTGTGGGCCCGCCGTGAGGCAGCACGATTGCGGGATTCGAGCCGTCGCGTTTCAGATTGAAGGGCACCCAGACGAAGGCGCTGACGATTTTTCCGTCGAAGCTTTTGTAATGCACCAGCTGCGACGGAGGGATTTTCGCGGCGGTGAGGCTGGCGATGGCGGAAAAAGTGAGTTGGCGCGGGGTTTTCTGCGCGATGTCGTAAACCCACAGATCGCCGGGCTGCGTAGAACTCTGATGCGAAACGAGAAGGCGCGCGCCCGTGTACGCGAAGGGCGAAGGATTTCCGGCGTAGCTATTGAGGCCGGCGGGCAAGTTGATTTTGGTACCGTGACGCGTGGCGCTGTCGGCGAGATAAGCGTCCGTGCGGCCATCTTCGTTCACGACGTAGGTAAATTGCTTGCCGTCGGGTGAAAAATCTCCAGCGTTTGCTTCCCACTTCAGGTCGCTGACCCAAGTGAGTTTCTTGGTGGCCACATCTATTTCGGCGATGTTGCTGTAGCCGCCGGGGCGATCCGACGCGACCAGCAGCGTCGCGCCATCGGGCGAAATCGAGGAAGCCATGGTGCGATCATCGCCTTCGTGCTGCGACAAATTTTCCTGCGCGCCGGTAGCGACCTCAATGCGATAGACATCCGAATCGCTGAAGCCAGCGTTGAGGCGCGTGGCGTAGATGTACTTGCCGTCGGGGCTCCAGATGGCGTTGCTCCACAGATGGTTCGCAGTTTTTTCCTGTGTGAGGTTACGCACGGCGCGGGTCTTCCAGTCCATCACGGCAATATCGGTGGCGGAAGCGGTCTTGGGCTTGTAGTCGAAGGCGAGGGTCTTGCCGTCGCGCGACCAAACGGCGCTGGCTTCGGAAGTTTCCGGAGTATTGGTGAGGTTCACGACATCGCCGCCGTCGCTGGGAATCGCGAAGAGGTCATAAATTTCGCCGCCGCCCTGATCGGATTGAAAGACGATCCATCTTCCGTCGGGAGACCATGTGGCGCCCGACTGACGATCGTCGGACTGGCTCAGCTGGATGGGCCAGCCGCCCGCGGCGCCGACTTTCCACAGATTGCTGCGTCCGGTGAGGTTGGTGCTGAAGACGACTTGCTTGCCGTCCGGCGACCAGGCGCCGCCTCCGACCGAGCGCGTGTAAAATAGGTCGTCCACCGGGATCGGGATCGCTCCTGTGGCAGGCGTCGAGGCGACGGATTTCGGATCGGTGATTTCGCGCGTGTCCGGAGAATCGGAAGCAGCGAGGGCGGTGATCGAGAATACGAGCAGCAACGCAAGTCGGCTGAATTTCACGAGACCTCCCCTGTGTTAAGAGCAGCGCCATGATAGGTGGGAGCGCGCGAGGCGTCAACGCGGCGCGGACCCAGTTTTGGGGTTGCGCGGGCCGTGAGAATTCCTCGCTTTGCGTCGCGTCGCGGTAAGGTCAAGGCAAGTGTGTAGTCGAGGAGCGCGGCGGCTTGCGTTCGCGAGCGGCGTGACTTGGCTCTTGGAGCCATTGCAGGATGTAGGCGCTGACACTCGGCGTTTTTTTGAGGCTGCCGATCACTTTCGAGCCCCCAACTCGACGCAACGAACCTGTGGGGAGAGGTCGCCCTGCCGGGATGCGCGCGGACACTTCGGCCCGTGGCGTAGGCCTGGGCGCCTTCAGCGATGTGCGGCGCATCGTCGCTTGGGAGGGCGCGCGCAACCATCGCAGCCATGATGATGTGAGGTCGTTCCACTTGACGTTGCTTTTGATGAAATTCGACTGCTTCTTTCGCCAAATGGACCATTGTTCGGAGAGGCGATTGGACGATGAGCGCGCGAGCGATTGCAATTGCGCCAGACGAACTCGCGATGCCAACGCGATCGTGGAGAGCCTGGATTTCGCGCTATTCATAGCGGAAACACGATGGCGTCTCCAGCGCTTACTGAAGTCATTTTCCTTTTTCGCCGCCGGCTTCGGAGCTTCTTTCGTTGGTTCCATCGGCACAGCGGGAAGAGGCGCAATCACCGCCGAACTGGCAGTCCGCGCAACGATTCGCGGTTCGCTCGGCGTGCAAGCTTTGGACGCCGAAGCGAGGCGGGCAATTATTTCGTCCGAAGCAGAAGCGGGAGACGGGGGCGCGTGGCGATGACTCGGCGAAGGAAACGCGATGGGCGCGCGCGAGATTCGTGGCGCGCTGGGAGCAGCCTCCGGAACTGACGAGCGCGCCGCAGGGTGAGCGAATGGCGTGCGGGCGGATTCGCCCGCAGCGGCGGCCGCAGCGAGATGGTTCGGCTCGCGATCAGGGACGGCAGGCGGTTTGGCATCGGGAAGCGCATCTTGCGGGAGCGGAGCTGCCGCCGCGAAAATTTCCGGCGTTCCTGCAAGGCCCGGCAAGTATCCAAAGAGGCCTGAAAAGCCTGCGTCATCCAAAGCGGGAAGCGGGACGAACGGCCTGATTTCGTCGTATTGAAGTTCGTGCGCGGCTTCGCCGATCATGCGCCCGGGCACGGGACGGATTTTGTCGCGCGCGGCTCGCATGAGGGACTGTTCGCATAGCGCATTGAGCACGCGCGGGAGTCCGCGCGAATAATGCGATAACGCCTGAACCGCTTCCGGGTGGAAGACCGTAGCACTCGAGCCGCCCGCGACGCGCAGGCGTGCGTCAATGTAACTCTGAGTTTCTTCGAGCGTCAGAGGTGCGGTGCGGCAACGTAACGCGATGCGCTGGCGGAGCTGGCGCAGCTCGGGACGATTCAGAGTTTCTTCGAATTCGGGCTGGCCGCATAGGACGATCTGCAACAGGCTGCCTTGGGCGGTCTCAAGATTCAAAAGCATGCGAAGCTCTTCGAGCGTGCGCCGCGAGAGCCCTTGCGCTTCGTCAACGAACAATACCGGGGTTTGGCCAGCGCAGTGACGGTCCTGCAGCCAACTCTGGAGATGCGCCAGCGGTGTTCCGCGCTGGGCGTTAAAAGGCACACCGAAATCGGCCAAGATCAAATCGAGCAGTTCGCTGGCCTTTATATGTGAATTGTAAATGAATGCTTTGGGGATGCGCTCCTGCTCGAGCCACTCCATCAGGCGATTGAGCAAAACGGTCTTGCCCGTGCCGACTTCGCCGGTGAGCAATAGCAATCCTTTGCGTGCGCGGATTGCATCGATTATCTGGTCCAGGTTTTCTTTTGTCTGTTGGGTGAGGAACAGGTAGCGCGGATCCGGGTTGGCTCGGAAAGGGTTGTCAGTCAGCTCAAAAAAACTCGAGTATGGCCCGAGCATAGGGGGTCCTTCAGGGCCGGGAAGTAATAATAAGTGAAACTGTGCGTCGAGGCAATCCTTTTGGCGAGCCGGGTCCGTGCGCCATAGATGGGGCCGAGAGCGCGAGGCGTCAACGCGCCAGATAATCACGTAGTGGCCGGCATCCGATGACGCGACAAGCAGGAGTTATGGATTGGCCGGAATAAATGACTCCGTCATGGTGAACGATTTTAGTTAGAGGTCAGTTCGGAAGGACGGAGTATTGGGCTTCCAACCGGGTTGCGGCTCGCTGTTTCGTCTTCCGGTAAACACGAACGAGCCATTCGCCAACTACAAACGACGCGGAAATGAAAATAGCGGCGAACAGGTATCGCCTCGCTTCAGTTTTCAGAATCATATTGTCAAACCGTCCCCACCACGGCCCCAGCAAGCCGACCGACAAAAGAATAGAGACGCCGATGACAATAGCCAAAAGGAGAAACGCCAATTGATTCCACCAAGTGCGTCCAGTTTTCAAACTTTCCTGGGAAAGCCGCATGTATCGGTGCGACTGCTCGACGAGTTGTGAATCAGTCAGCGCTTCAGCGACGGGCAACATTCCCGTCACGAGCGAGGACACGTCTTGTATTTCTTTCGCCACGCTGGTTTCGGAGTCGGACTCGCTTGTGGCGTGGAAGAATGTCTCGCGATGGGCCACCAGCCAATGGCCGCCCGCTTTCAAGCTAATCCCGCGAGGCCACTCGCGAGACAAGATCGCTGCGCAGCGGCCGGGTGTAAAGAATTGCTCGAGTAGCGCGCGGTTCTCTCCCGTCAATGTGTAGCGGCTTTCGAACTCGATCTGGCCGGGCAGCGAGACTTTCCTCCACCATCCGCGACGCAGGAAGGACGCGGTGCGAGTTGGTTTCAAATCGAACTTCGGAAAAGAATGGTCGCTGAACCGGTAGCCTGCCCAGTAGAGGTAAGAGGTTCGGCCTTTGGAAAGGTGATGAACTTCCTGGAACGAAAAAATCTGGGCGTGCGTATTCGGCCATCGCAGAGTGTGAACGATTGAGTTTGGAGCGATGGGGAACGCGTCCGCGAGCTCGTTCTGATAGGGATTCCCCGTCTCCCAGAATTCGCTGCCCATCGCTCGGGCTGATCCTCTCAGTGCCGCGGCGCGCATATCTCGCGGAGTCCTCCTGAGGATCGACGAAAACCTCCACAACCATATTGCGAAGGCCGCTAACAGCCCGAGGGTGAGAAATAGAGTCGCGTCAAAGTGCATGGTTGATACTTCGATACTATCGATTGTAGGCGAAATTGAGGCACGTGTGAGCCAGCTGGATGATCGAATGTGCGGGGAATACAAACATTACAATCGAACGCACATTTACACCGCGTAACGCCGCCGCGCTTAGTTTGCTCTGCTGGTGGTGCTTTGGTCTTTCAGCACCAGCACGAGGATGCGGCCGTCGGAGTGGAAGCTGCCGCCGGTTGCGGTGCTGGCGGTGGTGACGGGATCGGCGGGGGTTACGTGGGCGCGCTGGATGACCAGGCCGGTGCGCGACAATGTGTCGTTGACGTACTCGCGCTCGCCATCAATTGCCGGGTCAATCTTGTGCGTCACTTTGTTGTTGCGTTCGTCGCGCTCGAAGCCGACGTCATGCGTGGCGGCCACGCACCACAGCGGGCGGCCGTCAACGACGTACGGGGACTTCCACACGCGCAGATGATTGCGCGACATGGCCACGCGAACCGGTTCGGCGTGCGCAAAGCCGTAATCTTGCGGCCGGTCGAAAAGGTAGAGCGTGCTCATCGGCATGGTGAGGTAATCTTTCTTTTCGAGCGAGTCAATCACCGCGTTCACCACGGCATCTTGCACGGAACGATCCACGCGCACCCAACCGGCTTTAGCGAAAACTTGCGCCACCTGCTCCGCCGTGCCCACGAGCAGGATGTTGACCGCGTCTCCGGGCTTGCCCTGTGGTTCGGAAACGCGTCGCGGTATTTTTCGCAGAAGTGCGGGAGTGATGGATGGCACGAGCGTTTCCGGCGGACCGCCGATGGCTGCGGCCGCGGCGGTGCTCAGGCCCGGATTGAGCACCTCGATTTTTACTTGGAAGTTTCCTTTGGAGCCTTCCGCATCGCGCAGGCTCTGGTTGATTCCTAGAAACAGCCGCCCGGCCACCGGGGCTTCGTATTCAGTGCTCGCGCCTACTGCGAATGGTTGTGCAACATCGTCATCCCCGAGGCGCGCGATGAGCGAGCCGTGCCCTGCGTCGCTGACCGCGTACTCGCGGATTAAATCTCCAAAGCCGCGCGGGAGTCCGTCGGGTCCAAACGTGCGGCCATCGGGATGTTTTTTATCTGCGGGATACGTGATGGCGCCCGTGGCGGTGAGGCGCAGCTTTTCTCCCGCGCGCAGATCAATTTTTGTGTCCACCCATTGTTTGGCGGCGTCCAGATCAATTTGATAGGAAGTGACGCTGGCGGGTGATGATTGCGCTTTCGCTGAGTGCGCGGAAACAGCGATGGAGGCGGAGAAGAATGCCGCGGCGAGGAAACGAGGCGTAAAAGCTCTGCGAAAATTCACGGCTTGCTCAGTTTGCAAAAAAAGCATGCGCTTCAGGATTTTGACTCTGTCGCGGCGTCCGCCGCGGCGGACGCTGTCGGTGGTGCGCCGCTACAAAGTCTTCGCGCCCTAATCCCCCGAAAGATTCTTCGGTGATTTCTGATTCAGGGTGGCGATCAGCAGCCGGGCGCAATCTGGCGGCGCGACTTTGCCGAAGAGCACCACATCGCGCGCAGCTACGGGTTTGCCGTACAGGATTGTGTTCGCGGTATTGTCTGGACGCAGAGTGGACCCTGCGAGCGAGATGCCCGCGAACAGCCCGCGCGCGCGAGAGTAGGAAAACACTTCCGCGTGCATGGACACATCGGTTTCGGCCGTCACGTTGCGTCCCACCGGACCAGCCGCCACGGAAGCATCGGCTCCCAATTTCACTTTGCTAGTGAGAATGCTGCTGGCGGCGCGGTTGTTCATGAGCAAAAGGACAAAATCCGTGGCCTGCCCGCCGAGCTGCACGCCGAAACTGCCGCCTTCGAGCGCCATCATGGTCGGCGCGCCCCAAGGACCTTTGAAATTAGGGCCGCTGCGGCAAGTCATCAGGCCTCGTCCGTAGCTCGCGCCCAGGACGAAGGCCAATTTCACCACCGAAGGAAGCACCACGACACATTCGGCCTTGCCGATAACACTTTTGGGAATGTCGTCGGGGATGTTCATGATCTCTTTCATCACCCGGCCGGCGTCTTCAACGCGGCCACATTCTTTCGCGGCCTCGGGCGCCGTCAGCAAAAACGCCGCGACCAGACCTGCGGCGGCAACAACTTTAATCATCAAGTCTCCTGATTCGTCTGCAGCGATTTGAACGGAAGGAGCGCGCCCAGCAGCCCGGCGCAACGCTCTTGGGGAGAGCGAAAACGCAGATTCCGCAAACCGCAGTGAATTCTACATGGGCGGAGAAATCCCGGCAACAACAGGGCTCCGCGCCGGCCCGGGAAAAGCGCCGTAAATCAGCGGCAGCTATTTACTTCGGACGCGAGTTTACCTACCATGTGCGGTGCCAGCGAGGTCGCCCCTGGGCGAGCTGTACCTTTGCGGGCGCCCCGAGAAAGCAACTAAAACCGATGCCACGTGCCGCACGACTCGTCGTTATTGAACCGAATGGTGTTCGCAGAGAAGTCGCCATCACCACCACGCCGTTCCGCATAGGACGGCAAGCCGGGAACGAACTGACCCTGCGCGATAGCCGCATCAGTCGCGAGCAGGCGCAGATTCTTTCCGTGAACGGCAGCATGGTGCTGGAAGACATGGGCAGCCGGCACGGGACGTTCGTCAACGGGCAGAAGGTGATCAAGCACGAACTGCAGCCGAAAGACCAAGTGGATTTCGGCATGGCGGATTCCTACAAGCTGGAGTTCCTGGGCGAAGGCGCGACGATCGAGGAATTGGTGGAGCGCGTGGAAGCGCCGGCGCCGAGCCATTCCGGTTCGCGCGAACTGTATCACCTGGGCGTGCTGCTGGAGGTAGCGCGCACGCTGGGCACCGGGCTGTCGCTGGAAGACGTGCTGACCGCTGTGGTGGACGCGGCCATTCAAGTGACGCGCACCGAACGCGGCGTGCTGCTGCTGGCGAACGAGTCGCACGAATTGCAGATGATCGTGGCGCGCGACGCGCAGCGGCGTACTTTGCGTCCGGACCAGTTGCAGGTTTCGCAATCCGTGGTGAAGCGCGTGGCGCAGACGCGGCGCGAACTGATCGTCAGCGACACGGGCGAAGACGGCGGGATGAGCCAGCAGGAAAGCGTCGCGCGGCTGGAGCTGCACACGGTGATCGCGATTCCCGTGGATAAGCTGCCGGTGATCGAAACGCTGGATGCCACTATTTCCACGCGGCAGGGCGAGTTACTTGGCGTGCTGTACCTGGATAGCCACGTGCCGTCCAGCGCGTTCACGGATTTGGACCGCGAAGTATTGCGCACGCTGGCGCGCGAGGCGGCGACCGTGGTGGAAAACGCGCGATTGTTTGCTGCGTCGCGCGCCAAGCAACGCCTGGACCACGAAATCGAAATTGCCAGCCAGATTCAGAAGCAGCTGCTGCCGAAGTCACTGCCCGATTTGCCCGACGTAGCAGTGGCCGGTTCGACGCTCTCCTGCCATTCGGTGGGCGGCGACTGCTTTGACGTGATCGGGCTGGGCGGCGGGCGTCACGGATTTTTTGTGGGAGATATTTCGGGGAAGGGCGTCACGGCTGCGTTGCTGGCTACTTTGCTGCAGGGCGTTTTCTTCACTACCGCGGCGATGGATATATCCCTGCCGGGAGTTTTCTCGCGCGTCAATCAATATCTGTGCGAGCGCACGGGCGAAGACCGCTACGCCACCGTCTTTTATGGGATTTTGGATAAGTTGGGCCGATTTGAGTACGTGAATGCGGGGCACGTGCCGCCATTGCTGAAACGCAAGGCGGGCGGATTGGAAGGATTGGGCTCGGCGAATTTTCCGGTGGGCATGTTTTCGGAAGCCGAATACCAGAGCGCGCGCGTGCAATTCGAGCCGGGCGATTTTCTGGTGATTTACACCGATGGCGTTTCGGAAGCGACCAATACACGCAACGAATTGTTCGAAGAATTCCGGCTGCGCAAGATCGTGGAAGACTTTACCGGCGAGAACGTGACCCAGCTGGGCGACGCCATCCGCGAAGGCATGCGCGTATTCACCGAAGGCGCCGCGCAATCCGACGACATTACGATTCTGGTGATCCAATACAAGGGAAACGCAGCGTGAAACGCAAATCCGCTCAGGCCAGTGAGGGCGGTCTGCCGCTTGAGACGCTCGAGCAGGTGGTGGCGACGCTCAATCCGGAAACCGAACCAGGCGAACTCGCCGCGCAGATGGTGTGCGTGCTGGCCGCGCCGGGACGGTTGGAAGGGGCGCGGTTGTGGCGCGTGGTGGGCGGAGCACCATCGGTGTGGCAGGAAAGCGGCGAGCTTCCGAAGCCGGACGCGGCGCGCATCGAACGAATTCTGCAAGGGAAGGATTCCGGCACCAACGGCGACTACTGCACTTTTGTGTTGGGGCACGGCGCGCATCCTGTCGGAATTTTGGAAGCGTGGCCGAAGGGACCGCTCGATCCGCGCACGCGTGGATGGCTGGAGCTTTTCCGGCGTTATGCGGAAGTGGCGCTGGAGAGCAGCGAGCGGCGCCATGCGGTGATCGAGCTTTCCACGATTGTGGAAGCCACCAAGCGGCTGAATTCCACGCTGGACCTCGCCGAATTGCTTAACATTATTTTGCAGCTGACTACGCGGCATACCGGCGCGGAGCGCGGCACGGTGTTTCTGGTGGACCGCGAGCGCGGCGAAATCTGGTCGCTTGTCGGGCTGGGCCTCGACACGCATGAAATTCGCTTGCCCATCAGCCGCGGGATTGCCGGCTGGGTGGCGGGACACAGCGAAACCGTGAACCTGGAAGATGCTTACGCCGATCCGCGGTTTGAATCCGAAGTGGACATCCGGCTGGGATTCCGCACCAAGTCGCTGCTGTGCCTGCCCATCCGCAGCAAAAGCGGTGAAACCATCGGCGTGCTGCAATTGCTGAACAAAAAATCGGGGCCGTTTACGCGCGCGGATGAAAATTTGTTGCGCGCGATCTCCGATCACGTGGCTCTGGCTTTGGAAAACGCGCAACTGCATCGTGACCTGTTGCATAAGCAGCGCATGGAGCGCGATCTAGCCTTGGCGCGCAGCATCCAGCTGGGGCTGCTGCCGGAGCGTCCGCCGCTCCTCGACGGGTTTGAAATTGGCGTGGCGCACCGGCCTTCGCTGGAAGTGGGCGGCGACTATTACGATTTCATTGCGCTCGCGCCGGATACGATTCTCACCGTAGTAGCGGACGTGGAAGGTAAGGGCGTCGGCTCCGCGATGGTGATGGCCAACCTACAAGCGACTCTTCACGCGCTGCTGGCGCATTTGCATTCCCTCGAGCGGCTGGTGGAATCATTGAACGACATGATGCTGGCCGATACGCGCGGGCAGAAATTCATGACCATGTTTGTGGGCTTGCTCGATCAGCCGCGGCGCACCCTGCATTATGTGAACGCGGGGCACGTGCAGCCTGCAGTGGTGCGCGTAAATGGCGAGGTGGAATATCTCACCGAGGGCGGCATGGTGGTGGGACTTTTCGCGGGCGTGCGCTACGAGCGCGGGCACGTGAAGCTGCATCCGGGCGACGTGGTGGTTTTCTGCACTGACGGAATTACCGAGGCGAATAATTCTTCGGAAGAGGAATTTGGCACGCAGGCGCTGGTGGATTTGGTGACGCGCGAGCGCCACCTGCCGGCGCAGGAAATTGTGCAGGCGGTGATGACCTCTGTGGATGCGTTCTCGCGCGGCGGCACGCATGAAGATGACCGCGTGATTCTGATTATTAAGGTTACCTAATTTTGCCACGCTTCATGGATTGCCTGGATATTTCTCGAAAAAGCTGACCACGCGATTTTCGTATTCTGCCGGGGCTTGCCCGAGGGCCGAGGCGTGTCCTGCGCCTTGCACGATCCACAATTCTTTCGGTCCTGTTGCTGCGTCATAGATCGCTTCCGCGTGGCGGCAGGGAATCCTGTGGTCGTTCGTTCCGCAAATCAGCAGGACCGGGAAAGGGCGTTGCGCGACGGCTTTTTCTGGCGAGACTTCGTCGGGGTTGAAGCCGCCGGTTTTTGCCGCGGCGCGCATGGCGCAGATCGAAGCGGGGCGGAAGAGCGTCTTGCCGAGGAACGGACTGACATCCAGCCCTGCGTAGTCGTAGGTGACTTCACGGAGGTTCGCGAAGGGATCTTCGGCGGAGACGGCGGCGATGCGCGGCTCGACGGCGGCGGATTGCAGCGCGATTGCGGCGCCCATGGAAACTCCGTGCGCGTAGAGATGGCGGACTTTCTCGGTTGCGTAGAGGGCGTCAGTGATCGCGACGGTATCGTAGCGCTCTTTCCAGCCGTAAGTGGCCATGTCGCCGCCGCTTTTTCCGTGGGCGCGCGAATCCATCATCACGACGCTGTAACCATGACGGAGGAGAAATTCGGCGTGGCCCAAGTCGCCGGTGCGATTGTCTGAGACGCCGTGAAACACCAGCACCCAGTCGCCGTTTGCTGCCGGCGGGACGACTTTCCAGCCGCGTAGCTCGATTCCATCGTTGGCGCGCACGGTGAAATCCGATTTCTTCAGACTAGTGCGCTTAAATACTTGGTCGGCCTCCTCCAGGCGTTGCGAATTCAAATTTGCGGGATGAAGTATCCCTGCGCCGATGGCGTAACCGATAAGCCCGGAAGCCGCAGATAACAGAGCGAGCGCGACGACCACGACGATCGCGAAGAATGCAAGCCGGCGCATTTGAGCCTCTATCGATGTTACGAAATTGAGCGTTCCGGTGTTTCAGTAACGGCGAAGGTGCTACGCGGCCGATACCAAGCCTACGTGCCGGTGGAAGAGTAGTGCCTCGTTCCGAAATTCCAGAGCGAGATCGCGATAGTGAGGAACAGCATCGCGACTACCGGCACGAGCGGAGCGTATTGCGGCGAGACGGTACGGCCGAGCATGCGCACGCTGGGGTAGAACGACGCGAGGCCGAAGGGAATAATCCAGCAGAGGAAGAACTGCACCACGCCGCTGTAAATCGAAAGCGGGTAGCGGCCGAAGGCCATCACGTTCCACACGGGCGGGTGCACGCCGATGCGATCTTCGAACCAGAACGACACCGTGCTGAGGATAAGGAACACCGATATATAGATGATGCCGGCGCATAGCCCAAAGAAAAATAACATGGCAACTTTCACTGGAGTCCATGCCAGGCCCAAATGGCGCGTGGCCCACCACATGCAGAATATGCCGGTGGCAACTTCCTGGAAGGATTCGATGCGAAATGTTTCGAAGAGCACTTGAAAGAGCGAAGAGATCGGCCGCAGCAGGACGCGATCGAATTTTCCTTCGATGATGTAGGTGCTGCCGAATTCGTACAGGTTCAGGCTGATGATGTTGAAGATGCCGTAGGGAATCAGCGAGAAGCCGTAGAGGAACAGCACTTCTTCGAAGCGCCATCCGGCAAGCTGCGGAACTTTCTGGAACAGCACCACGACGAAACTCAGCGCGAAGATGGTGGCGGCGAAGCTGGTTGCGAGGCTGATGAAGAAATCGCCGCGATAGCTGACGCGCACTTTCGCGTACTGCGAGAAATAATCGAAGAACAGGCCGAAATGCCGGTGGGTGGCGTCGAGGAAGCCGGCGATGCCGGACCTTTCGGTAATGGGTGTTGTCGTTGGCAAAGTTTGCGCCATGAACTAGCCTCCGTGAATGGTGATCTTGCGCGACGCGCGTTCCCACCACACATGCGCGAGCCATAGCAGCGCGATCACCCACAGCCACTGAATTCCCAGGGCGCGCAAAGCCGTCCCGCGGTCGAGCTTGCCTAGATAAATTTGCAGCGGCGTGTAGGCGATGTGCTCAAACGGCAGCCACGCCAGCACTTTTTGCACACGGTCCGGGAAAAATGACATGGGAATCAGCAGCCCGGAGAGCAGCTCAATCAGCCAGTACTTCGCGCGAATCAGCGCGAGAATGGATTTCAACGGAATCGCGCACGTGCCGATCATGAAATTGATCGCAGCCATCAGGAAGAAGCTGCCGAGTACGGCAACGAGGAACAGCAAGAAATTCTCGCGCGACGCCGGACCTTGCACAGGAAATACCAGCGCCACGACGACGGCCGTCGGCAGCGTCAAGAGCCCCAGACGAAACGCCGATTCGCCGATCGCCCGCGAAATCCACATCCACTGCACGGAAACCGGCTTGATCAAGTCCATGGCGATTTTGCCTTCGATCACTTCGTACGCCATTTCTTGGTCAATCGTGTTCCAGTAGAACGAGCGGATCATCCAGCCAACGCTCACGTAGGTGATCATCTGCGCCAGATTATATCCCGCGATGGACATCCCGCCGCTGTAGACGGCGCTCCAGATGAAGTAGTACACGGTGACGTTTAGGAAATAAGTGATGATGCCGGTAAAGTAGCGCAGCCGGAATGCGAGGATGTTGACAAATCCCACGCGCGAAAAT
>Ga0209333_1000140_pt1 | contig 40595 bp, 43 predicted proteins | sample BlaSpr_A8_OM2_O3_FD_187982 | JGI IMG/M metagenome (GOLD analysis project Ga0209333, IMG submission 187982) | Forest soil microbial communities from Thunder Bay, Ontario, Canada - Black Spruce, Ontario site 2_A8_OM2_O3 (SPAdes) (version 2) | ecosystem: Environmental > Terrestrial > Soil > Boreal... | reverse complement strand
ACAGCGAAGAAAACTTCGTCGAGTCATTCCGCCAGATCATCCACCACCTCAGCGACGCCGGAGCAGCCGCCGGCCGCCGTACCGGCTGAAGCTGCCGTGGCTTGTTGAGCCAATCCAGGTCAGCGGCCGCCCGGGGGAGCGAGGTCATGGCGGGCGGTCAGCACCAGCCAGGTTGCCACGCCGGTGACCAGGGCGGGAGCGGCCGGGTGCGGGCCCACGGCGGCAACGGCGGCCGCGCAGGCCGCCGCGGCGACCAGAACCCGCAGCCCGAGCCGGGCCGGCCGCCCGCGCCACACCCGGGACCCAAGAAGACGGGCCATTACGCGACGCCAGCCGCTCGGCATGGCCACCGCACGCCCGGCCCCGAGGTCGGCCAGGACCTCGCCGCGACCGAACCGGGTGCGCAGCGCCGTGTAAGCCGCGGCGGCCTCGGCGAACCGCTCCGGGTCGCCGCCGTCCTCGCGGTCCGGGTGGGTGGCGCTGGCGGTTCTGCGCCACGCGGCGTGCACCTCGTCGTCGGTCAGGCCGGCCCGGGGCTCGAGCCCCAGCGCGCGGAACGGGTCGCCGGCCGGCTGGCGGGTCATGGGGCGGGCTCCGCGCCGAATGCCTCGTCGAGCAGCGAACCGGCGTCCGGCAGCCGCTGTGGCGCCCGCGCGGGCGTGGCTGCGGGCCCCGGCGGCGCCGCGGCCCGCAGCGCCGTGGTGGGTTCGGCCGGAACGGGGCCTGCAGCGGCCGGTCCGACCGCGGCGGGCGCCGTTACCAGCCGCTTCACCTGGATGTAGGTGACGCCGCCGCGGAAGATGTAGGCCGCCTGGCCGACATCGAGCGCGCGGATCAGGGCCGGGTCGACGACCGGGTCAAGCGTCACCCGCGACGTGCCCCGGTGGTCCCAGACCGGGGTCCTGCCGGTGAGGTGGCGCGTGGTCTCGGTGACCTTGCGGCTTCCGGCCAGGGCGGCGACCGGCTCGGGATGCGGGGTGCGCAGCAGCCAGATCCCCCCGTCGGCGGTCGCGGCGATCCGGTACCGCTCGTCCTCCCCGGCGGCCAGGCCTTCCCATGACTGGGCGGACACCTGAACCGCCAGGCCGAGCGAGCGGGCCCGCTCGTAAAGCTGCCACACCGGGAGCCTGCGGGACACGGCGCTGAACTCGTCGACCGCGAGCAGGATCTCCCGGTCCTGGCTGCCGGACGTGGCGTAGCTGGCCAGGATGTCGACGATCGCGCGGGCCTGCGCCTCGGCCACGCTGATCTCGGCGGTGCCCTCGAGGATGCAGTACCAGGCGTCGGCGTCGCCCAAGCCGCCGGGTCCGTCGAGTCCGCCACCCAGGCGGCGCAGCAGGGTGCGGAACCGCAGCGCGATGTCGCCGGCCTGCCGGGCCGCCGACCGGATCAGCGCCAGCTCGGCCTCGTGCTCGCCGGATGAGTAGGCGGTCGTGAGCCAACCGGGATCGAGCCGGGCGAGGAAGTCGGCCGCGCTCGCCGGCGGTCCGCCCGGTGCCTCGACGGCGAGCGCGACCACAGCCTCCATCACGTCGGCGTAAAAGGCGGCTGCGCCGGTCCCGTGCTCGATCAGGTCGACGAGCGTGGTGGTGAGCTGCGCCGGCGGCAGGGCCCACAGCGACAGGCTGGCCTCGTCCGGCCAGATGGCGGTGGACCTCGCACCGGCCAGGCGCATCGCCCGCCGGGCCCGGTCGGCGATCCGCCGCGCGTCCGCCCCGCCCTTGCAGTCCAGCACCACGAGCAGCGGCAGCCTGCCCTGCCCTGCGGCGTGCCGGCGCAGCGCGGTGGCCATGAATCCGGCCCACAGCCGCAGCAGCAGCGTCGTCTTGCCGGTGCCGGTGGTCCCGATCACCACCTGATGCGAGCGCATCCGCGAATACGGGATGCTCGCGATCGGGCCGCCCGGATGATTGACGGTCCTGATCACCGCGCCGGCCACCAGGCTTCCGTTGCGGGTGGTCAGCGGGATCGCGCCGGGAGCGGCGATCCTGGCCCGCGCGCTGCGGGCCTGATGGCGCCACTGCCTCAGGTCAAAGGAGACCGCCGCGTCCGGGGACAGCCCGGCGGTCCCGGTGCGCATGGAGCGGATCCGGTAGGCCCAGGCCAGGCCGCCGACGGCGAGGCCGACCGGGATCGCGAGCGGCGCGATCGGCGCGATGTCAGCGGCGGAGGCCGGGTGGGTGCCGTGCCACAGGGACAGCCAGGCGTGATACGGCGCGGACGCCGCCGCCGAGCCGGACCGGGAGGTGATGGCCGTGGCCGCAAGCCAGACGGCCATCATCGGCAGGCACCACAGCGCCGCGCGATAGAGCCGGGCCGGCGGCCAGCCGCGCAGCCAGGCGAGCACGGCGCCGATCGCGGCCACCACCGACGCTGGCGCGGCGGCGATGATCAGCGCCGCGATGATGGCGATCCGGAGCACACGGCCGATGGCGCGTAACGCCGCGCCGACCGCGATCAGGCTGAGCCAGCGCCTTATCACGGGGCCGCGCCGCGGTGGAGGGGTGGTGTGGTGGCCAGAGGGAGCGCCGCGGCGGAGCGGGCCCGCGCGGCCCTGTGCCGGGTCGGCGCGGGCATCGCGGCGCCCGCCGGCAGCAGGCGGATCTCGATCCGCGCGCCGGAACTGCCGAGCGCATCCCGCGCCTTGGCCACCGTGCGCCGGGCCGCCGGAGCGCAGAGGTAGATCACCCGCGCGTGCCGCGGCGGCCCGGCCGCCACGATCTCGGCCGCCGGGCAGCCGTAGTCGCCGGTCCTGGTCAGCAGCTCCCGCATGATGGCCAGGGTCCGGCTCGTGGTCTTCGGGGTCAGCTCGGCCTCGATGGCCCAGCACTCCCCGGCCCACGGCACCGCGGTGCCGTCCGGCCAGTGCACCTCGCCGTCGGGGATGTGCTGGCGTAACCCGACCCGGCCGCCCATTCTGGCCCGCAGCCGCCGTTCGCTGCGCCAGTAACCGCCGCCCGCCGCGTACCCGGGCGCCGCCTCGAGCGCCAGCCGTACCGCGGTCACGGCCCTGATGTGCGCGAGCCTGCCCAACGCCGGAGGGCCCGCGGTGTACGGCAGCCCGCACGTGGCCAGGCCCGCCCTGGTCACCCACGTCCACGGGCCGCCCGGCCCGAGCCGGGCCGATTCCGCGTACCGCTGGCCGCGCCAGCGGGCGGCGACCGAGCGGGCGCGTGCCTCGCCGACGCCGAGCACCGCGGCGAGGTGGTCGAGCTGAAGGCCGTACATCTCGGCGGCGAACAGCAGCCCGGCGGCATCGCGACCGGGCTGGCGCTCTGCCGCGCCTTGTGCCGGGCTCACCCTGATATCACATCATGTCGGTCATCTAGGAGCGTCGTGGCGCGGTCATCTTCATGGAAACTGGACGGGACACGCGGCGTGGCTGAGGAATGCTGGTGTCGGCCGCGGTCGTGGGGCACAATGGAGGGGCTGCGGTAGTGGCCAGGGCACGCCTGCCTTGTCGGTGGAGCCGAGGTCGTTGGGGAAGACGAACCTCGTCCGTCTGGCAGGGAGGTCAAGTGTCCGTTCGTGGCGTGCTTCAAGTCCACTCCGCGCCCCCGGCGCTGTGCCCGCACATTGAGTGGGCAGTGGCCGGGATTCTCGGCGTACCTGTCAGGCTGTCCTGGGTTGACCAGCCTGCCTCACCAGGAACGCTCCGTGCCGAGCTGGACTGGCATGGCAAGCCGGGGGTGTCGGCCGCCATCACCTCGGCCCTCGCAGCCTGGAGTCGGCTGCGTTTCGAGGTGACCGAGGAGGCGAGCCCAGGGTGCGACGCGGTGCGTTACAGCCACACGCCGTCGCTCGGCACGTTTTCCGCCGTCACCTCGGCATGCGGCGACATCCTGGTTCCCGAGGCCAGGCTGCGTGCCGCCATGACGCTCGCGGCGGTGGGCATGCCGGCCAGGGCCGACGGCGCGCAGTCGGCCGGCCAGGACGTGGAGAGCCTGGTGGACCTGCACGGGCCGCGGCATCCCGCGCTCGGCGGCTCGCTGGAGGACGAGCTCGCGCTGCTGCTGGGCCAGCCGTGGGACCACGAGCTGGAGCCGTTCCGGCACGCGGCCGATGGCGCTCCGGTGCGCTGGCTGCACGCCACCGGCTGAGATCTCGCTCACCTCGCGTCGGCCGCATCCCTGCCGCGGCAACGCGCGACACTGAGCACCCGCGGGATTTCCCGGAGGGTGTTTTAACTTTGAGGCTTTGCTTTTGATTTCGGGTGTTTTGGCTTTGGGGTTTTGACTTTGATTTCGGGTGTTTTGACCATGGCGGTTTTGATTTGGGGGGTTCGCGGGGGGATACCCCCCGCGGGGATGGATAACTGCTCGATTTGCGGCGAGCGGCGCGAACCAGGCTAACCCGGCGAACCCTCGCAACTAGCCCTCTGACCTGCGGGTATACTAAGCAAACGTTCGCAGCAACTTGTCGGTTCATCTTCGCGAACCGCTTGACACCCAACTGGGTAGTTGTTTGACTCGCTGCAATTCATTACGACCTGTTTAACGCCGGTCGAAATCCGCTCGACTTCCGTGCGAGGGAGACGCAATGAGAGTGTTAGCGCCCACCTATTCGGTGATCTTCGCTGGCTGACGCCCCAGCATTGCTGCTCCATCCAACCCCCACCTCGCCCCCAGCTCTCCCCCCGAGTTGGACCCCGTATCCAAGAGCCGTGACTGTCTCAGGTCACGTCGTGGTGGAGGCCGCAATCGTAGAGCAGTGACGCGCTCATCCGGCACCTGGTCTGTCCACCTTGGGGGGCAAACCAACAAGGAGGCCCAGCACGATGACGCTGGCCAATCACATCACGGACGAGCAACTCGACTTCGAGCAGGACGTGATCCCCTATATGCGCAAGCTCTACCCGGCGGCGCTCCGCATGACCCGCAACCCGAGCGACGCGGAGGATCTGCTCCAGGAGACCTTTGCCCGGGCGTACGCCGCGTTCCACCAGTTCCGGCCGGGCACGAACCTGAGCGCCTGGCTGTACCGCATCCTGGCGAACACGTTCATCAACACCCGCAGGAAGGTGGGGCGCGAGCCGGCCCAGTCGCTGTTCAGCGAGCTCGGCGACGTGCAGGTGCCCGAGAACCTGCTGGCCCAGTCCGCGGCCCCGTCCGCCGAGGAGGAGGCGCTGAGCCGGCTGGCCGACTCCGAGGTGTTCCGGGCCCTGCGCGACCTGCCGGAAGGCTTCAGCACCACGATCTACCTGGCCGATGTCGAGGGCTACCCGTACAAGGAGATCGCCGAGATCATGGGGACCCCGATCGGCACGGTCATGTCGCGCCTGCACCGTGGCCGCGAGCAGCTCCGGGAGCGGCTCGTCGCGCACGCACACGGCCGGGACGACGCTGACACGCCGCAGCGGGCTCCGCGCCGGAAGCGCTCGTCGCGCTGGCGCGCCCCCCGTCCGCGCCAGGCTCACCTCCCGCACGCCCGCCCCGTGCTCGGCGCGATGTCGCTGGCCGAACCGCAGGCGTCCTGAGCGGCCGCCCGGTCCCGGGGGCGACCCCTGGGGCCGGGCGGCGACCAACGCGGCGCCGCACGTTAGCGTGGCGGCAGGCGGCCGCCGGCCGGACGGGAGCGCAGCGTGACGGTGCAGAAGATCATCATTGACTGCGATCCGGGCATCGACGACGCCCTTGCGCTGGCATTCGCGGCCGGCCACCCTGAGCTTGACCTCCGCGGGATCACGACCGTGGCCGGAAACGTCGGGCTGGACAAGACCACGGCGAACGCGCTGCGGGTGCGCGACTTTGTGGGCATGCCGGACGTGCCGGTGCTCGCGGGCTGCCCCCGCCCGCTGCTGCGGCCGCCGCTGCACGCCCGGGATGTGCACGGAGACTCTGGGCTCGGCGCGGCCAGCATCCCGGCGGCGCCGTCCGGCCCGGCGGACGGGCACGCGGTGGACTTCCTGGCCAGCGCGACGGCCGCCGAGCCCGGGCAGATTACCTTGATCGCGATCGGCCCGCTGACCAACGTCGCGCTCGCGCTGCGGCGGTACCCGGGGCTTGTTTCCCAGGTCAGAAACTTTGTGATCATGGGCGGCTCCGCCGGGCGCGGGAACGTGACGCCAGCCGCCGAGTTCAACATCGCCGCGGATCCCGAGGCCGCCGCGATCGTGTTCGGCGCGGGCTGGACCGTGACCATGGTCGGCCTCGACGTGACCCTGCAGGCCCGGGCCACCGCCGCGGTCCGGGACCGGATGCGCGGGCTCGGCAGGCTCGCGGACGAGCTGGTGCTGCCGAGCCTGGCCGGGTACCGCAACGTCAGCCGCGGGCCGGGCTCCGAGTCTGGCGGCGGTCCGGCCGTGCACGACGTGTGCGCCGTGGCCAGCGTGGCCGCGCCCGAGCTGCTGACCTGCCTGCCCGCGCGGGTCGAGGTGGAGACGGCCGGGCGGTGGACGTCGGGCATGACCGTCACCGACTTCAACGCAGCGGACGACGCGTGCAACGCGCGCGTCGCCGTTTCCATCGACGCCGGCGCGTTCTGGGATCTGGTCCTTGCCGCCTACGCGCGGGTCGCGGCCAAGCTCGGCGCGGCCGGGGTCACGCCGCGCTGACCGTCACGTCGATGTTGCCCCTGGTGGCGTTCGAGTACGGGCACACCTGGTGGGCGGCTTCGGCCAGCGTGCGGGTGGTCTCGGCATCCGTGCCGGGGATGGAAATCCGGAGCGCCACCGCGAGCCCGTAGCCGCCGCCGGGAACCGTGCCGATCGTGACGTCGGCCTCCACGGTGGAGTCGCTGGTGTCCACGTGCTGACGGCGGCCGACCACGGCCAGCGCGCTCTGGAAGCAGGCGGCGTAGCCGGCGGCGAACAGCTGCTCGGGATTGGTGGCACCGCCCGGCCCGCCCATCTCCGTTGGTGGCTTCAGGTCGAGGTCAAGGACGCCGTCGTCGGAGACGGCGTGCCCGGCCCTGCCGCCGGTTGCGGTGGCCCGGGCGGTGTACAGCGGCTTGATAAGTGAGGTGGTCACGTTAGCTCCTGTCGGTTGCCAGCAATGCCTGCAACCGGGCCGCCGCCTGGCCGCATTCCGGCCTCGTGATCATAGTCTTTGCAATATGACCGAACACCCGGCCCTTTCGGCCACCGAGCGGACCCGGCACCGGCGGCTGCGCGAGCAGGGGAGGGCGGACCGGGCCGAGCTGTTCGCCGTGCTCGGCGCCGGCCTGGTCGCGCATCTTGGCGTGCTCACCGACGGCGTGCCGATGGTGGTGCCGACCGGCTACGGCTTTGACGAGCAGCACCTGTACCTGCACGGCTCCGTCGCCAGCCAGAGCCTGGCCGACCACGCCGCGCCGGCCGTGTGCGTCACCGTGACCGTCGTGGACGGCCTGGTGCTGGCGCGCTCGGTGTTCGAGCACGCGATCAACTACCGCAGCGCCATGATCTACGCCACGCCGCGCGCCGTCACCGATCCCGAGGAGAAGCGCTGCGGCCTGCGCTGCCTGTCGGAGCACCTGGCGCCAGGGCAGTGGGATTACGCGCGCCAGCCGAGCCGCAAGGAGCTGGCCGCGACCCGGCTGCTCGCGCTGTCGCTTGACGAGGCGTCGGTCAAGATCCGCACCGGGCCGCCCGACGACGGTGACAGCCCTGATGCCGGGCTGGGCCTGTGGGCCGGCGAGCTGCCGATCACGGCCCTGTGGGCCAAGCCGGTGCCGGATCCCGCGCTGCCGGCCGACACCGGCGTGCCCGCGCACATCGGTGAGCGCGCGGGCACCCCGGTCTACCCTCCGGCTAGCTGACCCGGTCCAGCAGCACGACCGGGATCTGCCTGGTGGTCTTCGCCTCATAGTCCGCGAAGCCGGGGTTGGCCTTCTTCCAGGCCTCCCAGATCGGCGCCCGGGTCGCGTCGTCGGCCACCCGCGCGGTGAGCTCGATAGTGTCGGTGCCGATCTCGGCCTTCACGTGCGGGTTTGCGACCACGTTGTGGTACCAGTCCGGGTTCGTCGGCGCGCCGCCCTTGGAGGCGAACACCGCGAAGCCGTCCCCGATCGTCTGGTACATCATCGGGTTGACCCGCTCCTGGCCGCTCTTGGCTCCGGTCGTGTGCAGCAGCAGCAATGGAGCGCCCTGGAACGGCCCGCCGACCTTGCCCTCGTTTTCCCGGAACTCAGCAATGATCTTGCTGTTGAAGTCCTCTGGCACCGTCACTCTCCGTCTCTGATGTGATCTCAGAGAGGGATGTTACCGTGAACGCCCTGCCAGGCCGGGGCCTCGGCTATCGCGCTGGCGATCGCCTGCCGGGTCTTGGCCGGCTCGATGATCTCATCGATGACGCCGAGCGCGATCGCCCGCGGCAGCCCGCCCGCCTCGCGCTCGTGCTGGGCGGCCAGCTCGGCCTCGAGCTCGTGCCGCTGGTCGGCGGGCGCGGCGGCGAGCTCGCGCCGGTACAGGATCCGGACCGCGGCGACCGCGCCCATCACCGCCACCTCGCTGCCCGGCCACGCGAACACGCGGGTGGCGCCGAGCGCGCGGGAGTTCATCGCGATGTAGGCGCCGCCATAGGCCTTCCTGGTCATCAGCGTCACCCGGGGCACGATGGCCTCGGCGAACGCGTGCAGCAGCTTGGCCCCGCGCCGCACCACCCCGTCCCATTCCTGGCCCACGCCGGGCAGATACCCGGGCGTGTCGACGACCACGACGAGCGGCACCCCGAATGCATCGCACATCCGGACGAACCGGGCGGCCTTCTCCGCGGACAGCGAGTCCAGGCACCCGCCAAGCCGCAGCGGGTTGTTGGCGATCACGCCCACGGTCCGGCCCGCGAGCCTGCCCAGGGTGGTGACGATGTTCGGCGCCCAGCGCGGGTGCAGCTCGATGCCGGGCTCGTCGAGCAGGCCGGCAACCAGCGGGCGAACGTCATAGGCGCGGCGCGCGGACTCTGGCAGCAGCGCACCGAGGTCGGTCTCGGACGTGACCGCCTGCCCGGTCGTTGCTGGCTCCTGCCGGCCGAGCAGCAGCGCGAGCCGGCGCGCCTGGCCGATCGCCTCCCCGTCGGTCTCGGTCACCAGGTGCACCACACCGGAGCGGCGGCTGTGTGGCTCTGGGCCGCCGAGCCGCTCGAAGTCCACGTCCTCGCCGGTCACGCTGCGCACGACATCGGGCCCGGTCACGAAGATGCGGCCCTGGCCGGAGAGGATCACCAGGTCGGTGAGGGCCGGCCCGTAAGCGGCGCCGCCGGCGGCGGCGCCGAGCACCACCGAGATCTGCGGGATCTTGCCAGACGCCACCGTCATCGCGGCGAAGACCGTGCCGACGGCGTGCAGGCTCTCGACGCCCTCGCGCAGCCGGGCGCCGCCCGAGTGCCACAGGCCGATGATCGGTGCCCGGGCCTTGATCGCGCGGTAGTAGGCGGCGACGATCGCCGCGCAGCCCGCGCTGCCGGTGGCCCCGCCCTGTACCCGGGGGTCGCTGGCGAAGGCCACGGCCAGCACGCTGTCGATGGTCCCGGTGCCGGTGAGCACGCCGCTGTCGTCGGCGGGGGCCAGCAGCGACAGTGACCCGGGATCGAACAGGGCCTCGAGGCGCGCCTGCGGATCCCTGCTCAGGCGCCCGGGCGGGGGCCCCGGCGCCTGATCGGCCGCGTCCTCCGCCGGTACCTGGAGCGGGGCGTCGAGCACGGGCTCAGGCGGCGGTAAAGGTGAGGGCGACATTGTGACCGCCGAAGCCGAAGGAGTTGTTCAGCACGGCCATCGGGGCGTCGCTTCGCTGTTGCAGCTTTGTCGGCTCGGTCGCGATCTGGATTCCCGCGTCGTCGTCGGGGTCGTCCAGATTGATGGTGGGCGGAGCCACCCGCTCGCGGAGGGCGAGGATCGCGGCCACCGACTCGACGGCACCGGCGCCGCCGAGCAGGTGACCGGTCATCGATTTGGTGGCGGAGATCACCACCCCGCTGGCCGCCGGGCCGAGCGCGGTGGCGATCGCCTGGCACTCGACGATGTCGCCGGCCGGCGTGGAGGTGGCGTGCGCGTTCACGTGCGCCACCTGCTCGGCGTTCACGTGCGCGTCGGCGAGCGCGTGCTGGATGGCGCGCACCACCCCGGTGGCATCCGGGTCGGGCTGCGCGATGTGGTGGGCGTCGGCCGAGTAGCCGACGCCGGCCGCGATCGCGTACACGGTGGCGCCCCGGCGGGCCGCGTGCTCAGCCGACTCGAGCACCACCATGCCGGCGCCCTCGCCGAGCACGAACCCGTCCCTGCCCCGGTCGAAGGGCCGCGACGCCCGTTCCGGCTCGTCGTTGCGGGTGGACAGCGCGCGCATGGCCGCGAACGCCGCGATGTTCAGCGGGATGATCGCGGCCTCGGTGCCGCCGGCGACGACCACGTCGGCCCGGCCCGACCTGATCATCTCCATCGCGTAGCCGATCGCCTCGGCACCGGACGCGCACGCGCTCACCGTGGTGTGCACGCCCGCCCTGGCGCCGAGCTCGATGCTGAGCCAGCCGGCCGAGCCGTTCGGCATCAGCATCGGGACCGTGTACGGCGACAGCCGCGACCAGCCCTTCTCCTTGAGCGTGTCGTACGCCTTCAGGGTGGACGCGACGCCGCCGATGCCGCTGGACACGACCACGCCGAGCCGCTCCGGCGGCACCTCGGGCGAGCCGGCGTCGGCCCACGCCTCACGGGCCGCGACCAGCGCAAACTGCTCGCACCGGTCCAGGCGGCGCGCCTGCACCCGGTCGATCAGCGTGGCCGGGTCGGCCGCCGCCCAGGCGGCGATCCGTGCGGGCAGATCCTGGTACAAGTCCTCGGTCAGGCTGGTCACGCCGCTGCGCCCGGCCAGCAGCGATTCCCAGGTCGACGGGACGTCGGCACCCACCGGGGTGATCGCTCCGAGCCCGGTGACGACGACGTTCGTCCGGTCAGTCACGGTGTTCCTTTCTGGCCTCCGGGCCCGCCGGCCTCCCCATCACCGCATCGCTGCGGCCTTTGGCCAAGTCAGGCCGATGCTGAGCTCCGCTTGACGTAATCGATCACGTCCTGAACGGTCTTGAGGTCCTTCAGCTGGTCGTCGGGGATCTCGACGCCGAACTTGTCCTGGGCCGCCACCGCGATCTCGACCATCGACAGGGAGTCGATGTCCAGGTCGTCGACGAACGTCTTGTCGGGGGTGACCTGGTCGGCTGGGACGCCCGCCACCTCGTCGATGATCTCGGCGAGGCCTGTCTGGATTTCCTGGTCGCTCATGGCCATGGGTCGCGGATTCTCCTTCGTGTTTTGGGTGCTGAAACCGGATTTGGCCCCGGAATGCCCGGGGCCCGGTCAGGGTACCTTGATCACCTGGCCGGCGTAGCAGATGCCGGCGCCGAAGCCGAGCACGAGAACGGGGGCGCCGGAGGGAATCTCTCCGCGCTCGAGCATCCTGGCCAGGGCCAGCGGGATCGAAGCCGACGACGTGTTGCCCGCGGTCACGATGTCGTCGGCCACCAGCGCCTGCGGCGCGCCCAGCTTGCGCGCGATCGCCTCGACGATCCGCAGGTTGGCCTGGTGCGGTACGAACGCCGCCAGCTCCGTCGGGTCGACGCCAGCCCGCTCGCACGCCTTCTTGGCCACCGGGTGCAGGGCGGTCGTGGCCCAGCGGAAGACCGCCTGGCCTTCCTGGATGATGAACCCGTTGCGGTCCGGGATGTAGATCTTGTCGGCCATGTCGCCCGCGCTGCCCCACACCACGGGCCCGATCCCCACGTCGTCGGGGTCGGTCACCGGGCTGACGACCACGGCGCCGGCGCCGTCGGCAAAGATGATGCAGGTGGACCGGTCGGTCCAGTCGATCCACTGGGACAGCTTCTCGGCGCCGATCACCAGCACGTTGCGGGCGGTCCCGGTGCGCACCGCGTCGCTGGCGTTGGCCAGCGCGTAGCAGAACCCGGCGCACGCGGCGTTCATGTCGTAGGCGCCTGGCGCGTTGATGCCGAGCCTGCGGCCCACCGTCGCCGCGGTGTTCGGGATCTGCGCCTCCGGCGTGCAGGTGGCGACGATCACCAGGTCGATGTCCTCGGAGGACAGGCCGCTGGCGGCCAGAGCCTTGCCGCCCGCGTTGACCGCCATGTCGGCGACGGTCTCGTCCGGGCCCGCGATCCGGCGGCTGGCGATGCCGACCCGGCTGCGGATCCACTCGTCGTTGGTATCCACCATGGTGGCGATCTCGTCGTTGGTCACGACCCGGGCCGGCTGGTAACCGCCAAATGCCAGGATTCGGGCGCCTGCTGTGCCTTCGGTCTGTCGCATCGCAGTCTGTGCTCTCCTTACTCGGTGCCTTCTGGCTGCAGCCGGACCAGCGGCTGGCCAGCGCTGACCGGGTCGCCGTCCTCGACCAGCCACTCGATGACCGTGGCCGGGAACGACGGGGAGATCGTGTGGTTGCTGCCGCGCATCTCGACGCGGCCGAGGTCGCTGCCGGAGCTGACCGTGGTCCCGGGCCCGGCCGGCGAGCCGTTCGGCCCGGCCCGGAACGTCCCGGCGAGCGGCGCGACGATCAGCCGCCAGTCCGGCGTGTGGCTGTCCTGGCCGGCGTCGTGCTCGGCGGCCAGCATCGCCCGCGCCTGGTCCAGGTCGCCCGGGGTCTTCAGGGCCACGGTCTGCACGCCGGGCAGCCCGCGGCGGGCCAGGCCGGTCAGGGTGCCGGCCGGAGGGAGCTCGATCAGCGCGGTGACGCCGAGGTCCGCCATGGCCTGCATGCACATGTCCCACCGGACCGGCGCGCTCACCTGTGTGACAATCCGCTCCATCCAGTCGCCGCCGCTACGCACCACGGCGCCGTCCCGGTCCGACAGCAGCGCGAGCGCCGGGCTGCGCACGGCCATGCCGTCGGCCGCGGCGCGCAGCGCGTCGACGGCCGGAGCCATGTGGCTGGTGTGGAACGCGCCGGCCACCGAGAGCGGCCGGAGCCTGGCACGCGGTGGCGGGTCGGCGGCGAACGCAGCGAGCTGCTCGAGGGTGCCGGCGGCGACGATCTGGCCTGCGCCGTTCACGTTCGCCGGGGTGAGCCCGTGCGCCTCGATCGCGGCGAGCACGTCCTGCTCATCGCCGCCCAGCACCGCGGTCATCCCGGTCAACTCGGCCGCAGCCGCCTGGGCCATGGCCTGGCCGCGCACCCGCACCAGGCGGACCGCGTCCTCGGCCGACAGCGTGCCGGCGATCGCCCCGGCGGCCAGCTCGCCCACGCTGTGCCCGGCGGTGGCCCCGACACCGGCGGCCAGCGCCGCGCCGGAAAGCTCATCTGCCTGGCCGGCGGCGCCGAGCAGCTCGGCCGCCGCGGTGACGGCAGCGGCGACCAGCAGCGGCTGGGCGATAGCGGTGTCCCTGATCTCCTCGGCGTCGGCGGTGGTCCCGCACCTGATCAGGTCGCATCCGGCGAGCTCGGACAGGGCGCCGAGCCGGTCGGCGAACCCGGGCAGCTCCAGCCACTCTCCCAGGAATCCCGGTGCCTGTGCGCCCTGCCCGGGGGCCGCGAGGAGAAGCATCCCTCTACCCTGCACTGTAGGAGTTCGCCATATGAATAACGAAGGGTACGAAGTTCATCCGCAAAACCTTGGAGAAACCATACAAGTTATGTTCCCTTGTGTGCCAGTCGGCTGCGCGCCAGGCGGCCAAAGACCACCGCGACCCAGAGCGTGAAGCCGTCCCGGCCGTGGCCCGGGGCCAGGCCGGTGAGCTCGCTCACCCGGCGCAGCCGGTAGCGCACGGTGTTCGGGTGCACGAATAGCATCCGGGCCGTGGCCTCCAGCGAGTTGCCCTGCTCCAGGTAGGTCATGACGGTGTCGAGCAGCGCGGAGCCGCCGCTCAGCAGCGGCTTGTACACCTCATCCAGCAGCTCGGCGCGCGCCTCGTCGTCGCCGTCCAGCGCGCGCTCGGGCAGCAGGTCGGCCGCCTCGACCGGCCGTGGCGCCTCGGGCCACGCGGCAGCGGCGCGCAGACCGGCCAGCGCCGCGCTCGCGGACACCGTGGCCGACTGCAGGTCACCCACTGCCGGGCCGACCACGACCGGGCCGGCGCCGAACCGGCCGGAGAACTGTGCCGCCGCCTTGACCGGCTGGTCCGTTCCGCCGAGCACCACGACCAGCCGGTGCCCGTGCACCCCGGCCAGCAGATCGAGCCGGGCCCGGCGGGCGATGCCGTGCAGTTCGTCGATGAGGTTCTCCGGCTCGCTGCCGTCGGCGATGCCAGCGATCACCGCCACCGGGCCGGCCGACCAGTTCAGCGCGGACGCCCAGGACTGCAGGGCCTCGTCCACCTCGCCGCGGACCAGCGAGTCCACGACGAGCGCCTCCAGCCGGGCGTCCCAGGCACCCCGGGCCTCGGCGGTGCGGGCGTAGACCTGCGCGGCGCCGAACGCGATCTCCCGCGTGTACCGCAGCACCGCCTCGCGCAGCTCGGCCTCGCCACCCGGCGCGGCCAGCTCGTCCACCTGCGCCTCGACCACATCGATGATCACGCGGGCCATCTCAACGGTCTGCTGCAGGCTGACCGCCCGGGCGAGCTCCCGCGGCGCGGTCCCGAAAACCTGGCCGGCCACTGCCGGGCGGCCGCGCTCCGGGTGCTTGATCCAGTCCATGAACGTGGCGAGCGCTGCCTGGGCGACCAGGCCGAGCCAGGACCGGTTCTCCGCTGACATCGCACCGAACCAGGGCAGCCGGGTGTCCATCGAGGCCATGGCCGCGGTGGACAGCTGGCCCATCGACCGCTCGAGCCTGCGCACGGTCTCGTCACGGACCCGGGCCTTCGGCCGGCCCTCCGCGGGGCTCTGCTGTGTTGCGGTCACCCCGCCAGGGTGCCACGAGCCCCGCGTTACGGCCGAACGCCGCCCCTTGGTACCGGGAGCAGCCACATCGGCGCCGGGACATCGGTAGAATCCTAAATGTCTGTTTAAGTGTAATTCTGGTTACGGGGTGAGGGGACCATGACCGCGCCGATGCGTATCTGCCTGGCCGCGATCGCCCTTGTCGCTTTAGGGGTGCTCGCCGCGGCCCTGGCGGTCGGCTTCCGGGCCCCGCGGACGGCGGCGGCCGGCCCGGCCCGGTCCAGCCCGGCCGGGCCGGCCTCGACCAGCCCGAAGGTGCCCAGCCCGCGGCCGAGCCCCACGGCCGCCCCGGTCGCTGCCGACTACTCCTTCGGCACGCTCAACAACCCCGGCGACGCGACGTTCAACGAGCTGCTCAGCATCAACAACCGCGGCCACATCGGCGGCTACTTCGGCTCCGGCGCGGCCGGCCACCCGAACACCGGCTACATCCTGCGGCCCCCGTACGGCCGGGCCAAGTACCAGAGGATCATGTTCCCGGGCTCGGCGCAGACCCGGCTCACCGGCCTGAACAACACCGGCGTGCAGGTAGGGTTCTGGTCCGCGAGCGGCCGCGCGCGCCGCATCGCCGGCTGGTATCTCGAGAACGGCCAGTTCCACGCTGTCGCGGACAACGCGAGCTCGCCGGACAACGAGCTGCTCGGCGTCAACGATCGGGGCGTGGCCGTCGGCTTCTACACCGACGCCAGGGGCCTCGACCACGCGTTCACGTACGACATCGCGACGAAGCGGTTCGGCGCCATCACGGTGCCCGGCGCGAGCAGCGTGGTCGCCGCTGCGATCAACAACGCGGGCGCCGTGGCCGGGTTCTTCACCAGCCGGGCCGGGCGGACGGAGGGCTTCGTGCTCGCCCCGGGCGGCCAGCTGTCCGTGCTCCGGTTCCCGCGCGCCACGGCGACGAGGGTGACCGGCATCAACGACGCCGGCGAGGTCGTGGGCTACTACCAGCTCGGCCAGACCGCGCACGGGTTCACCTGGACCAGCGCGCGCGGGTTCGCCATCGTGGACGGCCCGGCCGGCGCGGTGAGCACAGCGATCACCGGGATCAACGACGCCGGCGACCTGGTCGGCTACTACACCGACCGCGCCGGGCGCACCGACGGGCTGGTGGCCACGCCGGCCGGCTGAGAAAACCGGCACCAACCGGCGCTTGACGGGCCGCGGATCACGTGGCCGGCTTGTTAGTAGAAGGAGGTCACGCCAGTCGGTTCGGCATCTGTCCGGGAGAGCAGGTAAGCCATGGCAAGCAACGTGCGCGTCTATCTCCTCGACGGGGGAACGCTCGTCATCGACGGATACCACCTCTACTGGAACGCCGGCCCGGGCGGCCCGGTCCGGTTCCCCTGCTACAGCGTCCTCATCGAGCACCCGGACGGGCTGTTCCTGTTCGACACCGGCTACGACCTCGAGCACGTGAACAAGGTGCTGCCATTCGAGCAGCCGCTGCAGACCCCGGAGCAGAGCATCCCCGGCCAGCTCGAGCTCGCCGGACGCAGCCCGGACGACGTGACCCACGTGCTGAACTCGCACTATCACTTCGACCACGTCGGCGGTAACAAGTTCTGCCGCGGCGCCACCGTCCTCACGCACGAGAAGGAGCTCGCGGCCAGCCACGACCATCAGCCGTTCGAGCGCCTCGGCTACTCGGACCTGAGCTTCGACGAGATCGGCCCCAGATACGAGCTGCTGACCGGCGACACCGAGATCGCCAGCGGCCTGCACGTGTTCGAGACACCCGGGCACACGGCCGGGCACGTCAGCCTCATGGTCGAGCTGGCCGGGCGGCGGCCGATGCTGTTCACCGGCGACGCCGTCTACACCAGGCAGAGCATCGAGAAGACGATCATCGCGGGGTTCCACCTTGACCCAACGGCAAGCGTCGCGTCCATGCGGCGGCTGGCCGCGCTCGCCGAAGAGCACGACGCCGAGCTGTTCTACTCGCACGACGCCGACTCCTACCGCGACTGGCTGAAGGCGCCCGCGTTCTACGGCTGACCGTGATCCCCGCTTCCGGCGCCGACGACGTCTGGCAGTACTACAACCGCAAGCTCGACCGAGCGGAGGGCAGCACATGAAGCGGGTAGCGATCATCGGCACCGGGACCATGGGTCCCGGCATGGCTGCGACGCTGGCCAGGGGCGGCCTCGACGTCAGCTGCTTCGACACCCTGCAGGCGGCCCGGGACCGGGTGCCTGGCGAGGTGGAGACTGCGCTCACGGTGCTCGACCGGATCGGCGGCCCGGAGGGCGCCGAGCGCGGCACCGTCACGGTTCACGACGATCTCGGCGCGGCGGTCGCCGACTGCGACCTGGTGATCGAGGCGGTGCCGGAAAACGCCGAGATCAAGGCGAAGGTGTTCGCCGACCTGGACCGGCTTGCCCCGGCGTCGGCGATTCTGGCGAGCAACACGTCGGGCATCCCGATCACGAAGCTGGCCGAGTCCGTGGCCGACCCGACCCGGGTGGTCGGCATGCACTGGTCCAACCCGCCGCACGTGATCCCGGTGATCGAGGTGATCGCGGGCGCGCGGACATCGCCGGACGTCGTGGAGCGGCTCCGCGCCACGATCAGCGAGCTCGGCCTGGTCCCGGTGCGGGTGCAGCGCGACGTCCCCGGCTTCGTCGAGAACCGCGTGCTCTACGCGATCATGCGCGAGTGCCTGGCGCTCGTGGACGACGGCGTGATCTCCGCCGAGGAACTCGACACGTGCGTGAAGTGGGGGATCGGGTTCAAGCTCGCGGTGATCCCGCCGCTGCAGCTGCTCGACGTGGCGGGCCTGGACATCTACAGCGCGGTTGGCAGCTACCTGAACCAGGACCTGAACGCCCGCCGCGACGTGAGCGAGACGATCACCTCGCGGGTGCAGCGCGGTGAGCTCGGCATGAAGACCGGTTCCGGCCTGTTCAGCTACACCCCCGAGCAGGCGCAGAGCCTGCGCCAGGAGCGGGCGGCCCGGCTGGTGGCCGTGCGCAAGGCACTGAGTTGACGTCCCCGGCCTTTGGGCCGGCCCCATTCGAGCCGGTCTTCACCCTGGCCGCGGGGCCGGCCGGGGCCACCCCGGCCACCCTGGCCGCGCTCGCCCAGCCGGTGCTCCATCACTACGACCCGGCGTTCCGTGAGCTGTACGCCGACACGGTCGAGCTGATGCAGACGGCGTTCGGGACCCCGCTGCCGCCGGTCATCATGCACGGCGAGGCAGTACTGGGCCTCGAGGCCGCCGCCGCGTCGCTGATCGGCCGCGACGACGTCGTGCTGAACCTGGTCTCCGGCGTGTTCGGAAAGGGCTACGGCTGGTGGGCCCGGCGCTACGCGAAGGAGGTCATCGAGGTCGAGGTTCCCTACGACAGCGCCGTCCCGGCCGACGCTGTCGCCGCGGCGCTCGGCGAGCGGCCCGACGTGACCGTGGTCGCGGTCGTGCACTGCGAGACGCCGTCGGGGACCGTGAACGACCTCGACGCGATCGGCCCGGTGGCCGCGGCGCACGGCGCGCTGCTGATCGTGGACGCGGTGTCCTCGTTCGGCGGCGTCCCCTGTGACTTTGCGGCCTGGGGCGCCGATCTCGTCGTGGTCGGCCCGCAGAAGTGCCTGGGCGGCCCGCCCGGGCTGTCGCTGCTGCACGTCAGCGGCGCTGCCTGGGAGCACATGGAGGCAAACCCGGCGGCGCCGCGGGCGTCGATGCTGTCGATCCTGGACTGGAAGAACGCTCACGAGCCCGGCCGGCCGTTTCCGTTCACGCCCTCGGTGTCCGACGTCAACGCGCTGCACGCGTGCATGGTGCAGTACCTGGCCGAAGGCCCGGCCGCGGTGCAGCGCCGGCACCGGGCCGCCGGGCGGGGGGTACGGGCCGGGGCCGAGGCGCTCGGCCTCGAGCTGTGGGCGGCGGACCGCTCCATCTGCTCGGACACGGTCACCGCGGTCAAGGTGCCCGCCCCCCTGGATGAGGGCGAGCTCAGGGCGCGGGCCAGGGCGGAGTCCGGGGTGATGCTGTCCGCCGCCGCGGGCGAACTGGCCGGGAAGGTGATCACGATCGGTCACATGGGTCCCGGCGCCTACCCGCTCAGCCCGGTGATCGCGCTGACCGCGCTCGGCCGGGCGCTGCGCGGCTTCGGCGCGAAAGCCGACATTGGCACCGCGGTGGAGGCAGCCATCGCGGCGCTCGACGCCGAGGAGTTACCCAGCCGACACCTCCGGGAGTGACCATGACCAGTTTTGCCGGACGGACCGCGATCGTCACCGGGGCGGCCCAGGGGATCGGGGCCGCGATCGCGGCACGGCTCGCGGCCGACGGCGCCACGGTCGCCGTCGCGGACATCAACGCCGAGGGCGCCGCGGTCATGGCAGCGAAGCTCGGCACGCCGAGCTTCGCCATCACCGCTGACGTGGGCGACCCGGACTCGGTCGCCGCGCTGCACACCGACGTCGTCGCGCGCACCGGCCAGATCGACATCCTCGTGAACGACGCCGCGATCGTCCCGTTCACCCCGTGGGACGACGTGGACTTCGCCGAGTGGCGCCGCATCATGCGGGTCAACCTCGACGGCGTCTTCCTGATGTGCCGCGCGTCATCGGACGAGATGCGCAAGCGCGGCTACGGCCGCATCGTCAACATCGCCTCGAACACGTTCTTCGCCGGAACCCCGAACATGGCCGCCTACGTCGCCGCCAAGGGCGGCGTGGTCGGCTTCACCCGGGCGCTGGCCACGGAACTCGGTGCCTACGGCATCACGGTCAACGCCGTCAGCCCGGGCCTCACCGCGTCGGAGGGCGTCATGTCCAGCCCGCACGCCGAGGCCTTCGACTTCGTCGAGACCCTGCAGGCGCTGAAGCGGCGCGCCGTGCCCGGCGACATCGCGCCCGCCGTGGCCTTCCTCGCCTCCGAGGAGGCCGGCTGGGTCACCGGCTCCACCGTCAACGTCGACGGGGGGCACGTCCGCCACTAGTACGATCGATGGGAAAAACGCCATGGCACAGCTTGACCGGGCGGGCCCGCAGGCTCCAGAGGGAATCGCCGCCGAGATCGAAGCCCACTCCATCGACATCATCCCGGAGGGCGAGCGGCGCGGGCGGGTGCACAGCCAGTTCACGCTGTGGTTCGCGACCAACGCCAACGTCTTCAACTTCGTGCTCGGCGGGTTCGCGATCCTGTTCGGGCTGAACGTGCTGTGGGCATTAATCGCCCTGGTCGTCGGCACGCTGCTGGGCATGGCCTTCACCGCGCTGCACGCCGTACAGGGCCCCCGCCTCGGCGTGCCGCAGATGATCCAGAGCCGCGGCCAGTTCGGTTTCTACGGCGCTGTGTTCATCTTCCTGGCTTCGATCCTGCTCGACGTCGGCTACCTGGCGGCGCAGCAGGTGGTCCAGGCGCAGTCGATGCAGGGCCTTGTCGGCTCGGTCTCGATCCCGTGGTGGATCGTCATCGTGACGATCCCGGCCGTGCTGCTCGCGGTGTTCGGGTACCACTGGATCCACCGGATCCAGCCGGCGCTGACCGTGCTGTTCGGCGCCTCGCTCGTGGCCGCGGTGATCCTGACCGCGACCAGCGGCGACTCGCTGGCCAAGGGGATGGGCGGCTCGCACCTGTCCAGCTTCCCGATCTTCATCGCCGCGGTGGGGCTGTTCTTCATGAACATGCTGAGCTGGGCGGTCTACGTGTCCGACTACTCCCGGTACCTGCCGAAGGATGTCAGCGCGCCGCGCGTGTACTGGGCGGTGTTCAGCGGCAACGCGCTGGCCACCTGCCTGTACGGAGGCCTGGGCATCTACATCACCGCGATCTCCCCGGCCGCGTCGGCGGTGGCCTCGATCGGCACGATCGCGGGCAAGTGGATCCTGCCGATCCTCGCGCTGAGCCTGCTCGGCAGCGACGCGCTGAACGCGTACACCGGCATGCTCGCGATCGAGAGCGTGCGCAGCACGTTCCAGAAGGTCGTGGCCTCTCGGACAGCCCGGGTTGCCGGGCTGCTCCTGGTGTTCATCATCGCGACCGTGCTGGCCGAGACCGGCTATAAGACGTTCCTCACCTCGTTCGAGAACTTCATCGACGTGCTGTTGTTCTTCTTCGTCCCGTGGAGCGTGATCAACCTGATCGACTTCTACATCGTGAAGAAGGGCCGGTACGACGTACGGTCGTTCTTCACGCCGCACGGGGTCTACGGCGGCTGGCGGTGGGTCGCGATCCTTCCGTACCTGATCGCGCTCGCCGCGCAGGTGCCGTTCCTCGACCAGACCTTGTATGTGGGGCCGATGGTCAAGGTGCTCGGTGGCGCCGACATCTCCTGGATCGTCGGCTTTGTTGTGGCCGGCGCCGGATACCTGATCGCGAGCCGGGTGGCCGGCGGGGGAGCGGGTGCGCTGGCGGCGTCCGGCGAGGTCCAGGGCGCGGTCACGTGACCTCCCCGCAAGCCGACGGCTCCGTCATCCGGCGAGCAGACGTTCTCCGGCGAGCAGACGTCACCCGGCGAGCAGGCGCTCCACCCGGGACAGCGCCTCCCTGAAGTTGGGCTCGGACGTGAGCTCGCACGCCTCGCCCGGTGACAGCCAGCGCAGCGGCGCGCCCGGGCTCTCCGGCCTGGCCGCGTCCGGGTCGTCGGTGGCCAGAACGAACCGCAGGTCGGCGTGCTGGTGCGCGGGCTCGCTGGCCGACGCCGGGACGTTCACGACCGCGACGTGCCTGAGCTCCGCGTCCGGCCACGGCCGCAGGTCGGTCAGCCCGGTCTCCTCGACGCCCTCGCGCAGCGCGACCTCGAGCGGGTCGCTCTCGCCGGGATCGCCGTGCCCGCCGACCTGCAGCCAGGCCTGCTGGCGCTTGTGCCAGCGCAGCAGCACCCGCTGGGTGGCCGGGTGCACGATCACCGCGGACCCGGTGACGTGCAGCGGCTCCGAGCGCAGCCACGGGTCCGCCACCGCCGCGGCGAGCGCGCGGACCCGTTCCACGTCGGCGATCTCGGTCTCGCCCTGCGGGCGGTACCGGCCGAGCAGGTCGAGCAGGGGGGCGTTGGCTGCGGGCATGGCGAGGCATCACTCCGGCGCACGGTCGGGACGGGGAACATCAGGCTAACCTCCGCCACTCAGCGCCGATGGCCTGTTGACCCGGTCCTGGGACTTGCCGACCCCGGCGGCTCGGGCGACTTGACCAGCTTCATGGTCAGGTGGGAGTCGAGCTTGTCGAGGCCGGGCACGTCGCCAAGCTGGGTGGAGACGAACGTCTCGTAGCTCTCCAGGCTCGCGGTGGCGACCCGCAGTACGTAGTCGGGCAGCCCGAACATCCGGCGTACCTCGACGACTTCCTCGAGCGCGGCAATGGCGGCCTCGAAGGCCTCGAACGTTGCCCGGTCCTTGCGGGCGAGGTCGACGTTGACGAGTACCTCGAATCCCCGGCCGATCGCCTGGGGGTTGATGCGTGCGGTGTAGCCGAGGATGATGCCGTCGCTTTCTAGCCGCTTGACGCGCCGCAGGCACGGCGCCGGCGTGAGGCCGACCCGCTCGGCGAGGTCGACATTCGACAAGCGCCCATCGCTCTGCAGCTCAGCAATGATCCGGCGGTCAATCGAGTCCATGAGCCATAATATTGCGCCCAAGGGACCTTACTGCGCCATCTTCACCATCGGGTTGCCCGCTCATACGCGTAGCGTCTTGCTCGTGAGCACATTCATGGCACTCCGGTCGCGCTCCCTGGCCCCGGTGACCGCGCCCGAGCCCGTTGCCGGCCGGGCAGCGATCACTCGCGCGGCGGCCGGGATCGGCCTGTACGCCGGCGCGTTCGGCGTCACGTTCGGCGCCGTGGCGGTGCGGAGCGGGCTCAGCGTGACGCAGGCGGTCGTGCTCAGCGCGGTCATGTGCACGGGGGCGTCACAGTTCGCCCTTGTGGGAGTCCTCGCCGCCGGGGGATCGCTGCTGGCCGGCATGTCGGCCGCGCTTCTGCTGGGGCTCCGCAACGCGTTCTACGGCGTACCGGTCACCCGCATCGTCCGGCCGCGGGGCGTGGCGAGGATCTGGACGGCTCATGTTGTCGTCGACGAGAGCACCGCGATGGCCGTTGCCCAGCCGGACGCGCGCGCGGGCCGGTACGCCTTCTGGGCCACCGGGGGCACCCTTTATGTGCTGTGGACGCTGGGCACTCTCGCCGGAGCGCTGATCGGCAGCGGGATCAGCACGTCGGCGTTCGGGCTCGACGCCGCAGCCCCGGCGATCTTCCTGGCCCTGCTGTGGCCGCAGCTCTCGCAGGAGCGCGGCCCCGGGGTCGCGCTCGGGGCGGCCGTGGTGGCGCTCGTGCTGATTCCGCTCGTCCCGGCCGGGGTCCCGATCATCGCCGCCGCTGCGGTCGCGATCCTCGCCGGGCTCCGGCCCGCCCGTCGGCGTCAGGAACCGGGGGACCGATGACAGCAGTCTGGGCTGCGATCCTCGGCGCCTCCCTCGGTTGCTACGGGCTGAAGCTCGCCGGCGTCTCGCTGCCCGAGTCGGTGCTCAGCCAGCCCCGCGTCCAACGGATCGCCGGCCTGCTACCGGTCGCGATGCTCGCCGCCCTCGTCGTCACCGACCTGTTCGACGGCAACGGCCGCTACACCGCCGATTGGCACACGCTGGCCGGGGTCGGGGCCGGCGCCATCGCGCTCCGGTGTGGCCGGTCCCCGGTCATCGTGTTCCTCATCGCGATCGCCACCACCGCCGCGACCCGGCTCATCTAGTCACTGGACCGGCCGTCCGCCGTCCACCCTAGCTACTGGACCAGCCACCCGCCGTCCACGGAGAGCATGGTTCCGGTGATGAAGCTCGCGTCATCGCTCAGCAGAACCAGACCGCGCGGGCGATGTCGACCGGCTGGCCGAGGCGCTTGATCAGGGAACGCGCGAAGACGAACTCACGCCCTCTTTCAGTCGGCGGCCCGGCGAACTCCGTATCAATGGTGCCGGGGTTGATGCCGTTGACCCGGATGTCATGGCGGGCCAGCTCGAACGCCATGCCCTTGGTGAGCATCTTCACGCCGCCCTTGGCCACATTGTAGTGCACCTGGCAGTGCTCCCCGCTGGCGGTGATGACCTCGGCTTCGACGCTCCCGATGTTGACGATCGCGCCGTGGTCGGCGGGCAGAGCCCGGCGGTCAGGACTTCTTTGCCCGGCTCGGCGCCACGCGCGGCGGCTCGTCCGGCTGCTTCGGGTACACCGGCGGCCACGGCGCGTCCAGCAGCCCGCTGGCCCGGTCCCGCGCGTTCATCTCCAGCAGCGGCTCCAGTGACTGCGGGTCGTCGTTCATCCCCTGCCACGGGTCGCCGGTGTTGTCGAGCCGGGCCGCCAGCGACGCGATCGTGAACTGGTCCGGGTGGATGTCGTCGAGCTCGTCCCAGGAGATCGGGGTGGACACCTGCGCGCCCGGCCGTGCCCGGACCGACCAGGCGCCGAACACGGTCTTGTGCGGGGCGTTCTGGTTGTAGTCGACGAACACCCGCTGCCCGCGTTCCTCCTTCCACCACGCGGCCGTGATCAGGTCGGGCCTGCGGCGCTCCAGCTCCCGGGCGATGGCGACCGCCGCCGAGCGGACCTGGTAGGAGTCCCAGCGCGGCTGCAGCCGCGCGTACACGTGCAGGCCGCGGTTGCCAGTGGTCTTCGGGTAGGCGGTGATTCCGGCCTCGGAGAGCAGCTGCTGCAGCTCGCGGGCCGCCCGGCGGATGTCGGTGAAGTCAATGCCCGGCGTCGGGTCCAGGTCGATCCGCAGCTCGTCGGTGTGGTCCGGGTCGCTCACCAGATAGGGCCAGACGTGGAAGCCCAGGCAGCCCAGGTTGACCGCCCACAGCACGTGGTCGGTGTCGGCGGCGACCAGTGCCCGGGCGGTCGTGCCGTTCGGCGTGGACACCGTGGTCGTCTGCAGCCAGTCCGGGGCGCTGGCCGGGATGCGCTTCTGGAAGAACGACGGCCCGCTGGCGCCCTCGGGGAAGCGCTGCAGCAGCACCGGCCGCCCGCTCATCGTCCGCATCAGCGGCTCGGCGACCCGCAGGTAGTGCCCGGCCAGGTCACCCTTGGTCTCGCCCCGCTCGGCGAACAGCACCTTGTCCGGATGCGTGATCAGGCCGTCGCGCATCAGCAGGCCCCCACGACACCGTGCGCATCGTCCATGGGCCGACTCTACGACCAGGCCAGCCGGGGCGGCCGTGGCGCACCGCCGCGTTCAGCCGGCGTTTCCCCGGCAACTGAACCACCGCGGGTCGCCGTCCGTGGTCGTATGAGGGGATCTGAGACCCGCCGTTCCGCCGCAGGAGCAGGAGGCTGACCACCGCATGGTTGCTGAGCCGGCCCAGATCGATGCGCCCGCCGCGCAGGCCAGCGAACAGGCCCCCGCCGCGCAGGCCAGCGAGCAGGCCACGGGCCTCCGGGCCGGCCGGCTGTGCCTGCCGACCATCATCATCGCCGGGCTGGCCGCGTACCTGTCCTGGCTGGGCTGGGAAGCGCTCGACCAGTACGGCCCGGTGCACACGATCTGGGCGGGCCAGTTCGAGCTTGCCGGGCCCGCGGTGACCGGGTTTGTGCTCACTGTTTTCCTGATCGAGCAGGTCCGGCCCGCGCAGCGGCGCCCGCTGCTGGCCCGCGGCCACCTGCTGGACATGATCTACATGCTCGCCCACGCCCTGATCGTGGTTCCGCTGATCGTGCTGCTCGGCGCCGGTTTCTCGAACGGGCTGGTACGCATAGCCCCGTGGCTGGTCATGCCGCGCATCTCCGCGATACCCGAGTGGTGCTTTGTCGCGGTGGCGGTGCTGGTGATCGACGCCCTGGACTGGCTGGTGCATCTCGGCAACCACCGGATCACGTCACTGTGGCGGCTGCACGCGGTGCACCACTCGCAGGAGGAACTCAGCATCCTCACCACGTTCCGCGCCCACCCGCTGGTCCAGGTCAGCTTCCTGGCCACGGCGGTGCCGATCCTGGCGATCGGCCACAACGCGGTGACCCCGGCCGCGGTGCTCACCACGTACGCGTGCCTCGGCGCGCTGCCGCACGCGAACGTCCGGTGGACGTACGGGAAGCTCGGCGCGGTCTTCATCAGCCCCGCCTACCACCGGATTCACCACCGGGCGACCGGCCGGCTGGACATCAACCTCGGGACGGTCTTCACGTTCTGGGACGCGCTGTCCCGCCGCGCGGTGTTCCCCGCCGCGGACCGCGCCGTCATACCGACCGGGCTGTCCGGCCGGCCGGTGCCGGTCGAGCAGGCGGGTGACCGCCCGCGGTTCGCCCGGACCTTCCTAACCCAATGGGCCGAGCCCTTCACCCAGTACAGCGAGGTTTCCGGACAATGACTAGCACCCGTGAGCGGCATTCGGCCGGCCAGCGCCAGCGTCCAGCGTCGCTGTGGCTGCTCTACCTGGCCGACGCGGGCCTGCTGATCGCGTCGGGCCTGATCCACCTGCACCTGTGGGACATCGCCTACCGGCACGTGAAGACGCTCGACCAGCTGTTCCTGGTCCAGGTGGCCGCGTGCCTGGTGCTGGCGATCGCGCTGCTGGCCACCCGGCACGTGCTCGTGGTGGCGGCCGCCTGGCTGCTGATGGCCGGCACGATCGTTGGCTTCATCCTGGCCCGCTCGGTCGGCATCTTCGGGTTCAAGCTCAACATCACGACCGGCCTGGCGAACACGGTACTGATCATCGAGATAGCGGGCGTGATCATGCTGGCCATCACCGGCCTGCTGATGCGCCGCGCGGACAGCCGCGCCTAGTCAGCAGGCTGTGCACCGGCTGGCTCGGTGAGCTGCCCGACCAGGAGGTCCAGGCGGGCCTGCTGATGGCTGGCGCGCAGCCGGTTGCTGCGTGCCAGGGTGGCCAGGCCGTGCAGGGCGCTCCAGGTGACCTCGGCCAGCGTGTCCAGGTCGCGGCCTCCGGCCAGCGGTGTGAGCGCCGTTAGCAGCTCCGCGAATCCGGAACGCGGCGCGGCGGGCGTGTCGGCGACGGCGAATGGCAGGTCGACGGGCATCACGAACATCGCGTCGTAGACGGCGGGCTGGGCCTGTGCGAAGCGGAGGTAGGCGGCCGCCAGGGCATGCAGCGCCGCCGCGGGGGACCGGGCACCGGCACGCGCGCTGCGCAGCTGGTCGGCCAGCTCGGCGAAACCCTCCAGGGCGACCGCCCGCACAATGTCCGCTCTGCTGTTGAAGTGGCTGTAGAGGACCGGCTGGCTGTACTCGACGCGCTCGGCCAGGCGTCGCATCGTCACGGCGTCCCAGCCCCCGGTTTCGGCCAGCTCACGGGCGGACGTCACGATGAGCTGCTCGCGGCGGGCACGTTCGCGGTCCCGGCGGTCGGATGAAGGCATGGCCCGAATCTATCACCGCTAGACAAAATAGCAACGCTAGATCTAGCGTTGTTATGAAACCTAGCAGTGCTAGAAGATGAGAGCGGTCATGAACACCCTCAGCCAGATCCTCGCCGCGGCGGCGCTGCTGGCCAGCGCGGTCATCTACGGCACCGACGTGTTCTGCGCGATCGTGCTACGTCCCGCGCTGGCCCAGGTCAGCGACGGCGCCCTGACCAGCGTGATGGGCCGGGTGCACGAGTACGGCGACCGCCGGATGCCGCTGCCCGGCGTCATCGGCCTCACCGCCGCTGCCGTCGCGGCTATTACGGCCGGCATCGCCGGGCACGCGGTCCCCGCTGCCGCCGCGGCCGTCGCCGTGGCCGCCCAGGTCGTGTGGCTCGGCATCTACCTGCGCATCAGCGCCCCGGTTAACCGCGCCCTCACCGCGGCCGCCAGGGCCGGGGAGGTCCCCACCGACGCCCGCTCCCTGCAGCGCAGGTGGGACTCGGTCATCACGGCCCGCGCCATCCTTCAGGGAGCGGCCGCCATCGCGCTGTGCGTCGCGATCGCCGTCCGCTGACAGAACGAGTCTCAGCCGGGCAGCGGCGTGCAGAACCACCAGCGATGGTTCTCCGGATCGCGGGCCCCGTACTCCCGGAAGCCGTACGGTTTGTCTGCGGGTGGGTACTCGATGTCGGCGCCCGCCGCCTCGCTATGGGCGTGGTGGACGTCGACATCTTCGACGGCGATCTCGAGGCCTCCGTGCGACTGGCTGCACGCTCGCGGAGACGCCATCTGATGATCCGGAGCCACCGCGTGCAGCCAGACGGGAGCCTGCCCGAACCGGACCTCCCCGTGGACGACGTTGCCGCTGTCGTCCCGCTGCAGCCCGCCCGATGTGCAGCCGAAGGTCCGGATCAGGAAGTCATGAGCCGCCTCGATGTCCTCGTAGACCAGGACCGGGACAACGGCAATCCCTGAAGTGTTCTGCTGAGTAGTCACCAAAGCACGGTATGGACCCGGCCGGCTCGTCGTCTTGGAAGAACCTGACGTCCCGTTCGCCGGCCAGTTCAGCCATGAACGCGCTCGGCGTGCAGCCGGCCAGGGCGGTGAAATCCCTGTTGAAGTGGGACTGATCGTAGTAGCCGCACTCCGTGGCCACGTCCGCGAGAGTGCGCTCGCGCCCCACCCGGTCGACCATGCCCAGAGTCCGTCTGAATCGGACGATTCTGGCATAGGTCTTCGGTGATACGCCGAACTGGCGCCGGAAGCGTTCGGTCACAAGCCGCCGGCTCCACCCGGTCTCGTCCATCAGCGGTTCGACCCGGGCCTGGCCTCCGGTAGCCACCAGTTCCCGCCGAAGCCAGGAAACCTGTGGCGAGACAGAACGAGCAGCGAACGCCGCGAAGAAACCATCGAGGAGCGCGAATCGCGCCTCCCAGGCGGGAGCATCGCTCAGCTGGTCCACCAGCCGTTCTCCCTGGCCGCCCAAGGCCTGGTCGATAGGGATAGTGGCGTCTCTGAGGTCGCTGACGTCTCCGAACAGTGTGACCGCTCCGGCGTCTGAGAGTTCTACCTGTACTCCGTGCTGGTACCCGCCGATGTCGGTGAAGCTGGAGCGGGCCTGAGGGCCGACCACGAACGCACCCAGAGACAGCGGCAGGGTCTCGCTGCTGTCGCGCACGCCGATGCGGTCGCCAAAGGCGAGGATGAGGGCGGCCCCCGGCCGGGCTACCCGACGACGGGTCGTGGGCTTGCCCGGCCACTCCTGATATCCCACGTAACCCCGGACCATGTCCCCGGCCGTTCCTGCCGTCCGGAGGGTGAGTTCATGGATGGAGTGGCTGGCCCGCCGGTGATTTGCGACAGTACGTTCAGGCACGCTCATCAGTATCGCGTCAGCTGTCCCTGGTGCAGGTGCGAGCGTGGCTGTCGGCCTTTCGGGCCATGTAGTCTCTAGCTCTGCCAGCAACGACGGCGAGCCAAGGCAACAGGGGGCTGCTCGTCCGGGGGGTTTGCATAGGTATGCCCGAGCGCAGAGCGGGGTCAAGTCTCGCGGTCTGGCCACAGCATGGCCTGCCGCTGGTGTCCCGTCGTGGAGCGTGGTTAGGCCGTGGTAGCGGACCAAGGTCGCAGTGGGCGGCTGGCTAGCGCGAAGGACGTCCGCGGCGCGTCGGCAGGCGGCGAGGAGCAGTTCCGCGCGCTGCTCGAGCTGGCCCCGGATGCGATGGTGATCGTCGACCACCGCGGGGTGATCCGGCTGGTCAACGCGCAGACCGAGGAGATGTTCGGCTACCGGCGCGGTGAGCTGCTGGGCCGTCCGGTGGAGATCCTGCTCCCGGAGCGGTTCCGTGCCGAGCACCCGGGCCACCGCCAGGCGTATGCCGTCAGTCAGCAGGTGCGGCCGATGGGCGCCGGGCTGGAACTGCCCGGGCTGCGCCGGGATGGCGCCGAGTTCCCGGTGGAGATCAGCCTCAGCCCGCTGCAGACCAGTGACGGGCTGCTGGTGTCGGCCGCGATCCGGGACGTCAGCGAGCGCAAGGCCGCCGAGCAGCGGATCAGCGAGCTCGTCATGATCGCCGTGTCCTCCCGGGATGCGATCCTGACCAAGACCCTGGACGGCGTGATCACGTTCTGGAATGCGGCGGCGGAGCGCATGTACGGCTACACCGCGCAGGAGGCAGTCGGCCGGCACGTGTCGATGCTGGCCCCGCCGGGACGCAAGGGCAAGATCGACGAGCTGCTGGCCCGCGTCCGCCGGGGTGAGCGGGTCGAGCATTACGAGACGCTCCGGATGACCCGCGGCGGGAAGCTCCTCGAGGTGGAAATCCTGCTGAACCCGGTGCGCGCCCGTAGCGGGGCCATCGTCGGTGCCTGCGTCATCGCCCGGGATATCAGCGAGCGCAAGCGCGCCGAGCACGAGCTCACCCGCCTCTACGAACAGCAGCGCCACGTCGCGCTGACCCTCCAGCGCGCCCTGATGGGCTCCCCGCCCCAGGTTCCGGGCCTGGCCACAGCCGCCCGCTACCTGCCGGCAACCCGGGGCGCCGGGGTGGGCGGCGACTGGTTCGATCTCATCCCGCTGGGAGCCGGGCGGATCGGCGTGCTGATCGGCGACGTGATGGGCCGGGGCCTGGAGGCGGCCACGGTCATGGGCCAGCTGCGGTCGGCCGCCAACGCCGTGGCCCGTACCGGGATGCCGCCGCAGCAGCTGATGGACGCGCTGGACGCCGTCGTCGCCGACCTGCCCGGCCAGCTGGTCACCTGCTGCTACCTGGTCATCAACACCAGCCAGGGTGAGGTGACCGCCAGTTCCGCCGGGCATCTGCCGGTGCTCCTCGTCCGTCCGGACGGCTCGGCCGGGCGGCTGGAGGTCCCGGTCAGCGTCCCGCTCGGCGTCGGCGGCATCCCGCACCAGGAAACCACGCTGCAGATTCCCTACGGCTCAACGCTGGTCTTGTACACCGACGGCCTGGTGGAGACGCGCGACAGCGACGTCGGGGATCAGATCGACACGCTCCACACGCACGCGTGCACGATCATCCCCACAGCGTCCAGCCTGGACCAGGCGGCCGACAGCATCCTGTCGGCGCTGCTGCCTTGCTCCGGCGAGCCTGCCGACGACGTGACCCTGCTGCTGGTCCGCACCCCGGCCGCACCTAAGGCCAGCGCCGGCACCATGATCCACCCCGGGCCGCAGCACGTCGCGGGCGGGCGCCGGTTTGTCCGCGACGCTCTGGATGCCTGGAACCAGGCCGAGCTCGCGCCGACCGCCTGCCTGCTGGTCTCCGAGCTGCTGACCAACGCTATGCGGCATACCAGTGAGCCGATCGGCCTGCGCCTGCACCACACCGAGCATGAGATCATCGCCGAGATCAGCGACGACCACCCGCAGCTGCCCCGGCCGACACTGCCCGCACCGGCCGACGAAGACGGCCGCGGCCTCGCCCTCGTCGAAGCGCTCGCCGACCGGTGGGGCAGCCTGCCCGCCAACGGCAGCAAGATCGTGTGGTTCGCCCTCGCGACGGACGCCTCAGCCGGGCGGGGAACGGTACTTAAGGACCTACCTGCTGCCGGTTCGCTGTCGCCGCTCTTATCTCCTCGGCGAATATGCCCGGTGCTTCCAGCGGCGAGAAATGACCCGCCGACGGCATCGTCCGCAGGCGCACCTGGTCGAAGAAGTCGCTCAGCCGGTCCGACCACTCGGCGGGGAACAATGGGTCATGCCCAGGCCACAGCACCGTCGTGGGTACGTGCACCCGTCCGCCCGGCGGTGGTGCCTGCTCAGCCACCGAACGGGCGACCGAGCCTGCACCAGCCCGGTACCAGCCGATGGACGCGACGAAGGCCCCCGGCGCCGAGTAGAGCCCGGCAACACGATCAAGCTCTGCATGGCTGAGTTCAAACTCGGGCCCCGACCAGTGCGACCAGAAATGCGCCAGGTAGGCGCGGACCGCGTCGGGCCGGCCATCGATGAGCTGCTCGGCCAGGTCGAGCTGGTGGAAGGGCTGATACCAGAACTCGCGCTGCGCCGGGGCGCTGAGGATACGGGCGCCGATGCCGGGCAGCGGCGGCGCAACGACCAGGCCGCGCAGCAGGCCGGGCCTCTCCGCGGCGACGGCCTGCGCGATCCGGCTGCCGATGTCATAGCCGGCGATGACCAGCCCGTCCAGATGGAGTTCCTCGATCAGGGCTATGAGGCTGCGGGCCTGAGCGGCCGCCGAGTACGCGGTTGCCGGATCCTCGAGGTGTTTGTCTGACTCACCGAACCCGCGTAGGTCGGGGGCGATGACATCCAGCCCGGCCAGCTGCGGGACGATCTCGCGGTAGTCGCCCCGTTCGCCAGGCCAGCCGTGCAAGAGCAGCACCGGCGGCCCCTGCCCGCTGCGGTCGTAAGCGAGCCGGAACCCATCTGTGGCGGCGCTGAACGGCATCCTGCGAACATACCCGGGCGAGTCCCGCAAGCAGGCGGTGCAGATCGGCGCCAGGCCCTAGCTCAGCTGGGCCAGGGCCCCGAATCCGGCCTTCGGCTCCCAGCCGAGGCCCTGGTATCCGGCAGGCGGCCCGGCCTCCAGCATCTAGTTGATGCCCTTGCCGCGCATGTCATTTCGCTCCCTTGGCCTGCTCCGCGACGCTCCCGGCCGCGGTGGTCAGCCCTTCCCGACTTCGGTCTCGATCATCCGCAGGATCGGCATGGCGGCCACCGCGCCGCCGACCATGGCACCGACGCCGATCGCGCTGAGCGTGAGCACCGTGCTCATCCACACCATCGTCGTCACCGGCAGCGTGTAGGCACCCACCAGCCGGGCGGCGCAGTCGGCCAGCAGCGCGACCCCCCAGATCGCGCTGTACAGCAGCTCGAACCGCCGGAACCGGGCCGAGCCTGCGGCCAGCCGGTCCCAGACCGCGCTGCGTTCCGGCGTGCCCTGGGTCATGAACGGCCGCAGGCCGGCGGACATCAGCGGGCGGCGCGCGATCACCGAGGCCAGGATCGCGAACGCGATCACGCTGCTGATGATCGAGTCCTTGGCGATCATCGCTCGCGGGTCACCCGTCAGGAAGCTGACCGCGATGGCCGCCAGGTTGACCGCCAGCATCAGCAGGGCCAGCACGTTCAGCTTCCGCTCGCCCACCAGGCTGGCCACCGACCGGGCGGCGGGGCCGACGCTGCTCAGCGCCAGCGAGAGCCACAGGCTCAGCCCGAACCCGTCGCGCAGCAGGTAATAGCTGCCCAGCGGGACGCCGACATCGATCAGGAGCGGGCGCAGCGCGGCGCCCAGGCCGGCGCCGGGGTGCGGGGCGCGGGCGGGCCGGTCGGGGTGGGTGCGCCCGGCGTGACTGGCACGGACCGGCGAGGTGGCAGTGGTGCTGGACATGGGGTCCTCCTCCGGGTGGTCGTTCGTGGTCACATTCACCAACCTAGGTCCGACCTAAAGAATATGTCAAACCTAATCTTGTGCTTGACCTAAATATCGGCTACCGTGACAGCATGAGCACAGGGCTGCGCGAGCGGCGCAAGCAGGAGACCCGGCAGGCCATCTCGGACGTGGCGACCGAGATGTTCGTGGCCCGCGGCTTTGACGAGGTGACGATCGCCCAGGTCGCCGACGCGGCGGGCGTCGCCAAGATGACGGTCACGAACTACTTCCCGCGCAAGGAGGACCTGGTCTTCGACCGGGCAGAGGGGGTCGTCCGCAGCCTGGCCGGCGTCTTCGCGACCCGCGCCCCGGGCGAGAGCCTGCTCTCCGCGATACGGCGCGACTACGCCGAGCGGATAGCCAGGTCCGACCCGACGCTCGGGCTGTCCAGTCCGGCGTTCGCGCGGATGATCCGGAACAGCCCGGTGCTGGCCAGCCGGGGCCTGGAGATGCTCTACCAGCGCGAGCGTGCGCTCGGGGACGCGATCGCCGCCGAGACCGGCGTCGACGACCCGCAACAGCGGATAGTTGCCGCCACGGTGTCGTCGGTGCACTCCGTGCTGTACGAGGAGGGAACCCGGCGCAGCGTCGCTGGTCAGCCGAACGATGAGATCCGCGCGGCGCTCGCGGCGGCGGCCACCAGAGCGTTCGACCTGCTCGAACCGTCGCTGGGTGGGTACCTCATCCGGCCGGAGCCGGCTCCCGGCGACGGCGCGGGAACGCTAGGCGGTGCCGGCCAGTCGCGGTAGGCGGATCAGGCAACGGGCCCAGGTGGCCCGGCTTCGATGCGCGCGCGGATGTCGCCCATCCGGTCGGGGGAGTCGTGCGGCATCTCCCACCGGGTCTCCAGCCACCAGGTGCAGCCCGCCTCCGCCCACGGACGGGTCGTGGCCGCGGCTGTGGCCGGGTCGCCCGTCGGCGTCTCGCCGTCCATCACGATGTCAAAGCCGGGCCCGGCTCCGTGGTCGGTTAGCCACCGCCGCAGCGCCCGGGCGTCGTCTGGGCCCGGGTCCCGGCCGTCGACCTGGTACTGCGGCACGATGCCGTCGCAGCGCAGCGCCCGGCGCAGCGACTTCGGCCGCGGCCACACGCCGACCACCCACAGCGGGATCCGCTGCTGCACCGGCTGCGCGGCCCTGGTCAGGTCGAGCCGGCCGGTCTGGTAGCGGTAATGCTGTCCCTGGTAGCTGGTCTGGCCGTCCCACAGGGCACGGATCAGGTCGATGCCCTCGTCCAGCCGCTCGGCACGGCCGCGCAGGTCGGTCACCTCACCGGCGTCCGGCAGTTCGGTATCCACGGCACCGACCCCGACCGCCAGGATCGCCCGGCCGCCCGACAGCTGGTCCAGCGTCGCCACCTGGCTGGCCACCTTCCACGGGCGGCGCCACGGCAGCGGGGTCAGCATCGTGCCGAGCCGGACCTGCTGCGTCCGCGTGGCCATCGCGGCCAGCAGGCTCCACGCGTCCACCCCGTAGGCCGCCTCCCAGGTGAACACCGCGTCCCAGCCCGCCTGCTCGGCCAGCACGGCCTGATCAAGCTGCTCCGGGGCTGTCCCGCCGGGCAGTACGACTCCATAGCGCATGCAGCGGTCCTACCACATCGCACCGACAGCCCGGCCGCCAAGATCACTGCCGCGCCCGTTCCGCTACGCTCAGGCTGGTGAAATACGCAATCGACGTGCCGCCGTTCGAGGAGCTGTCCGACCCGCGGCTGGTGGCCGAGCTCGCGGTCGCCGCGGAAGAGCGGGGCTGGGACGGCTTCTTCGTCTGGGACCACATCGTGTACCGGGCGCCGGTGCGTGCCGTCGCCGATCCGTGGGTGACGATGGCCGCGATCGCGGCCGCCACGAGCACGGTGCGGATCGGGCCGATGATCACCCCGCTGTCGCGCAGGCGGGTGCACAAGCTCGCCAGGGAAACGGTCACCCTGGACCTGCTGAGCTCCGGCCGCCTCACGCTCGGAGTCGGGCTGGGCAGCGCGCGCAACGGCGAGCTGGAGCCGTTCGGCGAGGTCGCCGATCCGCGGGAGCGGGCCCGGCTGCTCGACCAGGGCCTCGAGGACCTCACCAAGTACTGGAGCGGGGAGTTCGAGCCGGTCCCACTGCAGCGTCCCAGGATCCCGGTCTGGGTGGGGGCGGAGTGGCCGCACCGGCGGCCGGTGCAGCGTGCGCTGCGGTGGGACGGAATCTTCCCCACCCACCTGCCCGGCCCTGCCGAGCTCGCGGAGCTGACCGCTCAGATCCGCGCGTCGCGTACCGGCGGCGAGCCGTTCGACGTGGTCGTCGACCTGCCGCCGGGCGATGACCCGGGCCCGTGGGAGCAGGCCGGCGCGACCTGGGTGGTCACCGACTTCGGCACCCATCCCACCGCCGCAGAGGTGCGCAGCGCCATCGAGGTCGGCCCGCCAGCCTGAGTCGGCCGCACCCGTGGTTCGTATCATCGATTAGTGACTGATGCCGTTTTTGCGACGCCCCGCCTCGCCGAGATCTACGACCTCGAGGAGGGGGAGCGGGACGACCTGGATCACTACCTGGCGATCGCCGCCGGGTTCGGTGCCCGCAGCGTGCTCGACGTCGGCTGCGGCACCGGCACCCTGGCCTGCCTGCTCGCCGATCGCGGCGTCGAGGTGGTCGGGGTCGACCCGGCCGCGGCATCGCTGGACATAGCCCGCGCTAAGCCCGGAGCCGGACGGGTGCGGTGGCTGCACGGCGACGCGACCACCCTGCCGGAACTGCAGGTCGACCTGGCGACGATGACCGCGAACGTCTCGCACGTGTTCCTTACCGACGAGGACTGGTCCGCGACGCTGCACGGCATCCACGCGTCGCTTCGCCCCGGCGGACATCTGGTATTCGAGGCCCGCGACCCGTCCCGGAAACCGTGGCTGCGCTGGAACCGCGAGCGCACCTACCAGAGGCTCGACGTCCCCGGCGTGGGCACCGTGGAGACCTGGTGGGACCTGAACGAGGTGCGTGGTGACTACGTCAGCTACCGGCGCACCTACGTGTTCGGCGCCGACGGGGTGACGCTGACCTCGGACTCGACCCGGCGCTTCCGGTCGCGGGCGGAGATCGAGGACTCGCTGCATTCGGCCGGGTACAGGCTGTCCGACGTGCACGACGCGCCGGACCGGCCCAACTACGAATGGATCTTCGTCGCCCGCAGGCGCGGATCCGGGCGCTGACTCGCTCGCCAGGCTGGTCGGGTAAGGCAGGTCATGCCTCCCCGCTGAACGCCCGGAATGCGCGCTCGAGCCGGTTGAGTGTCTCACTGACGTCGGCTTCCGTGTGCGCCGCCGAGACGTACCAGATTCCGCGCCGGGCGACCCACACTCCGTGGCCAATGAGGGTGTCGGCGAGACGTGCGTACCGGGCCGGGTCAGCGCGGGCTAGGTCGCAGTACCGGGTGACCGGCAGACGCGGCGTAGCGAAGCTGGCGTGGAAGGCCATCGGCAGGCCCTGGACATGCAGTTCGAGCTGGCTGGCCTCCGCGCAGTCGCGGATCGAGTCCATGAGGGCGGCGCCGGTCTTGCTGACCTGTTCGTAGACTTCGCCGCTGGCCAGTTCGTCGATCGACGCCAGCACAGCCGCGGTCGCGATGGTGTTTCCGTTGAAGGTCCCCGCATGGGTCACCTCTCCGGTGGCCACGTCGGCGAAGAGGTCGCGTCGTCCGGCAATCGCCGCACAGGGCCATCCTGCGGCCATGGCCTTCCCGTAGATGGCGAGGTCCGGATGCACACCATAACGCTCCGCGGCGCCTCCGAGCGCGACCCGGAAACCGCTGATCGTCTCGTCGAAGATGAGCACGGTGCCGTGCTGCTGGCAAATCCGGCGGACCGCCTCGAGATAGCCGGGATCTGGCAGGATCACACCGGCGTTGATCATGATCGGCTCCATGATCACGGCGGCGGTTTCGCTGGCGCGCTCGGCCATGACCTGCTCAAACGCCTGGATGTCGTTCCACTCGAGAAGGATGACGTCAGTAAGCGCGGACGCGGGCTGGCCCTTGCTGGCCGGCGCAGCCTCGGTGCCCTCGTTGCGGGTGTAGATGTTGTCGATCCAGCCGTGATAGTGGCCGTGGAACCGGACGATGCCGGTCCGGCCCGTCGTCGCGCGTGCCATGCGCAATGCGGCCTGTACCATCTCCGTGCTGGAACTGCCGAAGCGCATGGTTTCAGCCCAGCCGAGGACGGACAGCACCCGCTCCGCGGCCTCGATCTCCCGGGTATGCGTGGCGGCGTAGATAACGCCGTCCCGCTGGGCGGCTAGCACCTTCTCGACCACTCGCGGCGGTGCGTAGCCGAGGAAGTTGGGTCCCTGGCCGAGCAGGTAGTCGATGTACTCCGTACCGTCGGCATCCCAGATCCGGCAGCCGGATGCGCGTTGAATGATCAGGTGCGGGTTGAGCAGCCGCGTGTTGCTGCTCACCCCGCCGGCCAGCGCCCGCAGGGCGCGGGCCTGCAGCTCCTGCTGCCGGGTCGTGGCTGACACGCTAGTCATTGGCGCCTCCTTGGGCTGAACGGCTGGATTCACAGATCGCGGGACCGGATGGGCAAAGGTCCAGGTGGTACACCTCAACGGCGTTCAGCCCGAAGACCTGGCCTGTTTGTGCGGGGTCCAGTGCGGTCAGGCCATGCCGCACGGCGGTGAGCACCTGCCCGTAGCTGGCCGCCAGCTCGCACACGGGCCAGTCGGAGCCGAACAGCAGCCGGGGGATGCCGAACTGCTCGACGGCCAGGTCCACCCAGCCGACGACGCCGGCCAGGAAGCGATGCCGTGTGGTCAGCGCGAGAAGATCGCGGGTCTCGGCTGAGTCGGCGCGGACCTGGACCACAACCGTGGCGTGCACGCTGTGTGCGGTTAGTTCGGGGATTAGCTGCTCAGTCGCGTACTCCCGGCGCAGCGGGGCGAACCGCCCGGTCATCCACGGGTAATCGCCCTGGGCCGGATCCCACAGGTGCTGGTGCGCGTCCACCGTCACCCCGCTCGGCGGCGGGATGGTCATGACGGTACGGGGGCACGCTCATCGAGCAGGCCGACAGCCCGCAACTCCTGCCACAGGTCCGGCGGGATCGGCAGGTCGAACAGGGTGCAGTTCTCGTTGAGCTCCGCGGCCCACCGCGCGCCGGTCAAGACGGCGGCTACCACGGGATGGGCGGCCGGGAACTGGATCGCGGCGGCTTTGAGCGGCACACCGTGCCGGGCACAGACCGCCTGAAGCTGCTCGGCTCGCTCGATCAGCGACTGCGGTGCGGGCAGATAGTTGTAGTGTGTGCCGGGGTTCGGATCGGCGAGCAGCCCGCTGTTGTAGACGCCGCCGACGATCACAGCGATGCCGCGCTGCTCGCACAGCGGCAAGAACGTGCTGAGGGGGCCCTGCTCGAGCAGGGTGTAGCGGCCGGCCAGCAGGAACACATCCGGGTCGGTTTCGCGGGCGAACGTCTCCAGGGCCGCGGTCTGGTTCATGCCGGCTCCGACGGCGCTGATCACGCCCTGCTCGCGGAGCTCGATCAGAGCCGGGAATGCGGTGGCGAGGGCCTGGGCCACATAGTCGTCCGGGTCGTGAACGTAGACGAGGTCAAGGCGGTCCTTTCCGAGCCGGGCCAGGCTCTCCTCGATGGAGGCCAGTACGCCGTCCCGGCTGTAGTCGTACACGGTGCTCACGGCAGGTGTGCCCTTGTCGAATGGCAAACCGTCGGGACCGAAGTCGTCCGGGTTGGGCGGGGCGTCGGCGCGCAGCAGCCGCCCCACCTTGGTCGAGAGCACGTACCCGTCGCGGGGATGCCCGGCCAGGCCTGCCCCGAGGCGCATCTCGCCCAGACCCAGGCCGTACTGGGGCGCAGCGTCGAACAGCCGGATTCCCTGCGCCCAGGCGGCGTCAACCGTGTCGCGCGCTTGAGTGCCGGAGACCTCTTCGTACATGCCGCCGATCGCGGTCGCCCCGAAGCCCAAGGCCGTCACGTTGAGACCGGTGCGGCCGAGCTTGACGATCGCGCGATGATCCATGGCGTCTCTCCTTAGGGCTCCGGCGCGCTGTTCAGGAAACGGCCCCGTCTGGGCTCAGGTTAGAGACGCTGTCGACGCCGTCATAGAGGACCGCGGTGACTTCGGTGCACTGTGCCTCGCCCGGGTCAAGAAGCCGCGCACGGCCCGCCTGCACCGCTTCGTCGAGTGGGCTCGGGTAACCCGTCCACGGCTCGACCAGGGCCTGGTAGTAGCCGCGCCAGCCGCCGTAAACGAGGCAGAACCAGACCACGGGGAACAGGCCGGGGTCAAAGCACAGGCCGAACCCGCGGCGATCGGCAACGTCGGTGGCCGCGATCCAGCCGGCGGTCAGACCGGTCAGGTAGTGCAGCGCGAAGGCACGCCGATCGGGTCCCATGGCCTGCCGGAGGTCGACGCCGCCCAGCACGGGCCACGCATATTCGTCACCGGGGCTGCCGAGGAGGCCTCCACCTGCCTCGTCCACCAGGCCGCGGGTCGCGGGAATGTCGAACCGCCAGGTGGGCTGGACCGCGAGGCAGGGATGGATGCCCCAGTTGTAGTCGAACGGCAGGTAACCGACGTTGCGGAGTTCATAGCCGAGGGTGAAGCGCGGCTGGCCTGCGCGCAGCGTGATCGTGCGGGTGAGCGTGGCCGGGGTGACCGGCGTGCTGACCGTGGTCCGGAGTTGCACGACGTCGAGGGCAGGCCGGTCGATCGAGTAGCTGGCCTGCTGGGTCCAGACCTCGCCCATGTAGGGCAGCAAGTCGCCGTAGCGGTTGCGGCTGCTGCGCCCGCCCGGGAAGGCGTCATCCCAGCCGCCCGCCCAGTGGTCGTCGAAGTCGGCGTGGATGGCTGCCAGATGCGGGACGACCCGTGGTGACTTCCAGAGGAGGTCGAGGTCGCGTGGCTTGTCGATCAGCCGGAATATGTTCCCGCCGCGCTCGGGCATGACGTCGAGCGAGAGGATCTCGTTTTGCAGGCGGACAACTTTGAGTCCGTGGTAGGACCAGGCGTCGTCGATCGAGACTGGCATCAGGTCAGGCCGGCCGAGCCGGGGGGTCGTCCATCTCGATCTCGGCCGCGGTCTGCGCAATCTTGCCGCTGCTGAAGACCAGCCCTTCATCATGTGCGAGCCGGTCGCCGATCCGCGCGGCCTGCCGCGGCGCGGCGAGGATGACAGCGATTGCAGCGGCCACCCAGACCAGTGCCAGGACAGCGATCACCTGGCCTGCTGTCGTGCTGGGCCAGGGCAGCACATTGCGGTAGAGCGTGTAGCCGAGCACGACCAGCCCGAGAACCGGGATGATGAAATCGAGGCGCTTGGCGGGCTGGCCGTGGCGGGGACCACGGATGCACAGGTAGTACCACGCCCCAGCGGTGAAGATCCCGTACGCGACAAGCAGGACCAGGGTTCCCACCGTCCCGGACCAGGCGAATAGGTTGAATGCCACCGAGGTGCCCGCCACCCGAATGAGGATGATCACGGCGCACGCGGCCACCGAGATGGCCGCGGCAGCGACCGCGGGGACGCCGGACTTCCCCGACACCCGGCTGAGCCGGCGGTCGCCGACGCCGCCGCGGCTCATCGCGAACAGCAGCCGGGCCGCCGCGACGAGCG
>Ga0209333_1000139_pt1 | contig 40676 bp, 37 predicted proteins | sample BlaSpr_A8_OM2_O3_FD_187982 | JGI IMG/M metagenome (GOLD analysis project Ga0209333, IMG submission 187982) | Forest soil microbial communities from Thunder Bay, Ontario, Canada - Black Spruce, Ontario site 2_A8_OM2_O3 (SPAdes) (version 2) | ecosystem: Environmental > Terrestrial > Soil > Boreal... | reverse complement strand
GCGATCGTGATTGCCGTGACGTAGCCGAGTGTCCGCACCACTCACCTCCTGTCTTTCACCCGGTCTGCGACAGCGGCCCGGGACATGATGTCCCTCACTCCGAAGGAGGCAGCAGGCCTGGACTGGCGGCCGCCCTGCTGCCTCCACTGGTGCGCGGCCCGCGTGCAACCGGTCCCGTTACTTCTTGCCGTCATCGGCGGGGCCGATGAGGTTGTCAGCCGACGCAAGACTGCGTGCAGCAGGGCGGCCATGTCCCGTGGATGGATCCCCACCACTTTGCTGGCCCGGACGTACCCGAGGCCGCCGAAGAGCACGAGCCCGAGTGCTCCCCGCTCCGTCCCGGTCAATAGGGCGCCAGGATCTATGCAGTCGGCAACACCCGCGGAAGGTGGCTGCCCTGGGTCGCGGCCGTGCCCGGCGGCAAGCTGCTGACAGCGCCGGAAGGCCGACTCTGCCAGGCGATGACGTGCATCGGCTTCGCCGCGCCCCTGCGGCGGGAAGAGCGCGCACTCATCGACGAGGACGTCACTGACGACATGCTCGGCCAGGGCCCGATCGCCGAGAGTCAGCACCGCCTGCCGGTACAGGCCGACGGCGTAACGATCGTAAATGTCCGCGTCCCGGCTGCAATCCGAGCTAGCCGTGGCACGAACCGTGCCGGTCTTACCGAATCCCAGCACCGAAAGCTCCGACCATCTCGGCGACGTGGCGATCAGTACACGCCATCAGCCACCGATGTCTGGAGCGACCAAACGACGGTATCACGGGCCAGATCACGAACGCGATTGTCTCCTCGGCCGTCCCGGTCGTCCGGCGGACCACCCCGGAGACGTGCAGACCACTCGCCCACCTGACAGCTCCCCCGGGCCAGCAAACCCCGACGGAGAACACCGGCCCCGGCCGCCCACGCGCAGAAAGGCGTCGGCTGCACCACTCACCCCGGCCTGTCATCAAGGAGGGCGAGGACGGGTGAACGGTGGCCGCGCCGGCTGGCCCGCTTAGGCTTGGCGCGAGAGCCAACGACAGCCCGATCCCGGTGGCTACCGCTACCGGGGGGCCGCTGCGGCGGGACCGATCCTCCCCTCGCCGGGAACATCCGATCCCGCATCTGAAATCACCATCCTCGGCCGCCGCCTGTGTCGCCAGCCGCTCGGGCCAGCAGGCCGCCGAACCACCCTGGGCTCGCGCGGCCCATATGCCGTGGTCAGCGGAATCGAACGTGCCTGGGCTGGCCTGCCAACACGCTTTCCAACAATGCTGACCGCCGTTCACCGGGGTCCGGGACCGTTCTTGGCCGGCGCGAACACGATCCGGGTGACCGTCGGTGCACGGTGCCGGACGGGGATGAATTGAGACCAAGGCTGAGACCACGGTCGTGGAGCTACAGGCGATCGGTTCGTGTCTGAGGGGGGGACTTGAACCGCTCGCCTGTATCCTCGGCAGCTCCCCTGAATTTTGGCTGGGTGTCTGACCAGCGGTGAAGCAGGCGGAGGGGCAAAGCGTTTGCTATGCCTGCGTACCCATTCGGGATTCGGTCTTCAGGTCAGGTGGCTGACTGCGGCACCGGTGATGATCGTGGCGAATGCGACGGCGAGCAGCTCGTGGATCTGGGCCCTGCCTGTGTCGCGCTGGCGAGTTGCGCGCCGAGCCCGTAGGCCTCATAGGCCGGCAGAGCCGCCCGGAAGGCCGGCCAGACCTGCTGCTCCTCGTAGGCGATGTGCGCGCGGGCGGCATCAGCGAACTTGGTCATCAGCGGAATGAACTGCGGGTCGCTGGGGGCCATCCCGTCCAGCTCGGCGAGCACCTTCTTGCCCTCGGTTTCCTGCTCGATGCCGCCGGCCCGGGCAGTGCGGCATCGGTTCCGCTCTGGCTGTGCGGTCATTGGTGTTCGCTGCGCTGGCTGGGAGCCTGCCGGAGTAGCTGCGTGACGTCGGCGGAGCCGCTGGCGACATCGCGGGCCAGCTCCGACAGCAGCCGGTTGCGGGATCGGGCAGCCGAGCGCAGCATCTCGAACGCGACGTCGATGCTGATCTGCAGCCGTTCGGCGAGCACGCCCTTGGCCTGCTCGATGACGACCCGGCTGGTGAGCGCCGACTGCAACTGCCCGGCGACGATTTCCCCACGGCGGATGGTGCGCTGCTGCAGGATGCCGATTGTGGCCGCATCCGCCAGTGCCTGCGCCAGGCGAAGCTCGGCACCGCCCAGCCCGCCGGTGTCTGCGTGGAACAGGTTGAGCGAGCCGACGACCTGGCTGCGCAGCCTCAGCGGCAGCGCGTTCGCTGACCGGAACCCTCCGGCGATCGCCTGCGGGGCGAACTGCGGCCAGCGTTCCCGCGCGCCGTCCAGGTCCACGTTGACCACCGCTGCCCCCAGCCGGTAGCAGTCCCGGCACGGGCCCTCGTCGTTCTGTATCTCGAAGAGCTCCAGCAGCCGGGCCCGCTCATCGGAGGCGGCCACGGTCATCAGCGAGCCGCCCTGGCCGGCCAGCATGATGCCGGCGGCGCCTACACCGAGCAGCTCGACGCAGCGGACCGCCAGGACCTGGAGGAAGTCGATGACATCAAAGTCATCGATCAGGGTGTCCGCCAGCTCTACGAAAGTTTCCGCCAGACGCCGTTCCCGATCCATAGCCTTGCCTCTCAATCAAGCAGCAGCACGATACCGAGAATGATGATGAGAACAACTGGTCGACAGTGTGGATCTGGGTCTCAGCCGACCGCTGCCAGGAGGGGCCAACTCCGGCGCCATGTCGGAGAGGCGCGACGACGAGCGTCGACGTGACGGACAACCGCGGGAGTCTGGGCGGCACCGTAACGGCTATACCAGTATGCCGGAAATCGTGCAGCAGGCAAACCTCTCATAAGCCGCGTGTCGCGTTACGCACGAGTTCGGCGGAGACTTCGGCAATCTTGCGACGTTCTGCCCGGGCCTGAGCACGCAGCTGCTCGTAGGCAGCGTGCGCCGACAAACCTCGCTGCCCGATCAGGACGCCCTTCGCCTGCTCGATGACAGCTCGGGATTTCAGTGCACCCTGTAGTTGCGCCGCCAGTTCAGACTGCTGCTGGCCCTGCGTCATGCTGGCGATCAGCAGGGCAGCGAGGTCAGTGAACGCCAGCACTGCCAGCTCCTCCTCCGCAGACCAGGGGCGGCGTTTTTCTGACAGCACCGCGACGACACCCACGGCGTCTTGGTTGTACGGCAGGGGACTGGCGAGCACGGCGCGCATCCCGCGAGCCACCGCAGCCTCGCTGAAAGAGGGCCATCGCGGGTCCTCGGTGAGGTCCTCGGCCGCGATGAGCTCCTTGTCATCGAACGCTGCGAGGCAGGGGCCTTCCTGGTGGCGTATTTGCAGCTCCTCCAGGTGCCCCAGCCGCTCGTCGGATACCGCGAAGTTGCGCAAGTGATGCTCGGCGTCAGCGAGCATCAAGCCCGCACCGTCCACGTCGAAGATCGTATGAGTGGTGCGAACGATCTCATGCATCGCATCCTCGACGCGCATCTCACCGAAGCGCAGCCTGCCGAGCTCGGTCAAGGCCTGGCGCACATCGTGCAGGGAGACAGCCATCTACTCGGTCCTTACGTGGAGTCGCCACTTGCCAGCGGGCCCGCATCGAAGGACCGAACGGGGTACCCATACCGCTCTAGTGACCATCGGGCTCAGTGACCGCGCGCTGAGCCGGAGCCGCCGAGGCATGGCTCCAAGCCTGCTTCCCCGCGCGCCGGCCGGGTTTCTCCTGGCTGCCCCGGGATCCTGGAGTCTGGCCGGCGAGAACGCGCTGCCAGTACCAGCACCGGGGCAACGACCAGAATGAGACTCAGCGAATATCTCACGACTCTAATGCTGCCGCCCACCGCACGACTCGACAACCCGCCTCCTCAAAGACCCCGGCGCCTGCACTCAACGCAGTTGTGGGTCCTCCTGAGGTATGACCCGACCGGCGCCCGATCCCCGGGATGCCCAGATCGCCCGCCCAGGAAGAAGGCCCTGCTGGGACTGTCCCGCTGGTCCTACTCGTCGCTGGCCGAACTTGATGCGCCGGTCATCGATATGCCAGCCGCTGCGGGTCCTTCCTAGGACGTCCAAGAGCGCGGCACTGCATTCACGCTCGGTGGCATAGGGCCGCCTGGTCGCGACGCCTCATACCGGACGTACCAGGCGTCGAAATCCTTGCGACCCTTATTGGCGCACGCATTGCCGAGGAGCTTGCCAGTTTCCGAGTTGCGGCACGAGCATGCGCGGGATTTGGCCCCACATGACAGGGCGAGTGGGTGAGCAGCGCGAAGCCCTGGCCCTGCGCATATTGAATAAGGAACGAGGACCGAGCGTATTTGGTAGTTCGGCACGGCCCGCAGCGCGTGCACCCCGAAAGGCTCGCTGCATTCCATGCAGCGGTCCGGTGCGGGGTGGTCCGGGGCGACCTGGCCGGGCCGAACGAACCGGTGCTCCGAGGTCTGGGCTGCCCCGCGTTTTCCGGACATGTGATTAGCAGCTAAATCATGCCGCGGCCTGCGAATTGTGGTGCTCGCTCAGGACTTCCTGAGGTGTCCGGTAGCCAAGCCCTGAATGGAGACGCTGTCGATTATAACGGACCTCTATGTACCGCGCAACGTCATTCCGCGCTTTCTTCCGGGTCGGGTAGGCAGTACGGTTGACGCGCTCGACTTTCACGGCGGCGTTGAAAGACTCAGCAAGAGCATTATCGAAGCAGATCCCGGTGCGCCCGACTGACTGCCGTATCCCGAGCTGCTCGAGGACCGCGGCGAACTCGGCAGACGTGTAATTGCTTCCACGATCGGAATGAAAGACCGCGCCGTCGGGCAAGGAAAGGTTCCGGGCTGCCATCCTGATCGCCGACGTGATCAGCGGGACCCGGTAATTATCATCCATTGCCCAGCCGACGACCTTGCGCGTCGCGCAGTCGATAACCGTCGCAAGATACAGCCATCCTTCCCACGTCGGTATATTGGTAATATCACCCACCATCTTTGCGCCCGGAATATCAGCGCTGAAATCGCGTGCGACCAGGTCTGGGATCGGCCCGGCCGCGCCCTGCCGCGTTGTCGCCGGCCGCCAGGGCCACGGCTGGCACGGGACCCGCCCCAGCTCACGCATCAGGGCGCGGACCAGTTCCAGCCCGGCGCGAATGCCCCAGCGCGCCAGCTGGGCAGCCACCCGCCGGTACCCGTAAGTTCCGTCGGAGCCCTCGAACGCGCGCACGACGAGGAGCCGCAGCTCATTCCTTCTCTGGGCAGTCGCGGATTCCGGGCGAGACCGCCAGTCGTAAAACCCGGACCTGGAAATACCCAGCCAGGCGCACATCTGCGTAAGCGTCGGAGCGCTGGCGGCGTCAGCAGCCGCCGTGCCGGCGTACCCCGCATCGATGAACTCGTATTTCTCGGTCACCGATGCTCCGCCGCGAAGTACGCCGCGGCTTTTGTCAGGAACTCGCATTTCATCTTGAGTTCGCGGTTTTCCCGCTCCAGCTCGCTCAGCCGCGCCCGCTCGGAAATGCTCAGCGGCGGCTCTTTCTCCGCGTGCCTTTCCCGGTAAGCCTTCGCCCAATAGCCGAGCGTAACGTCATGCACCCCGATCTCGCGTGCGACATGGGCGATAGGCCGGGAGGAATCGACCACCAGCCTGGCAGCTTCTTCCTTAAACTCCGGGGAGTAGTTCTGGCGCTTTCCTGGCACTCGATCTCGTCCTTTCCGGTCAGGATCTTATAGGATCCTGTGTCCGGAAAGCTCGGGGCACCCTAGTCTGCTGCCTATGTTGGTTGCTCATTTCAGCTTGGTCCTTCCGGTAGCGGGGATGGGTGACCAAGGGCCGCCAGATGCGTTCGCGCGCATGCCGCGGCCCGGGTTGTAAGCGGGCGGGAGCCGTGGGAGCCAAACCCGGGAGCCACCCGGGCGCGACGGGCCTGGATTCGAGCGGACCTGGCTGGATCACGGGTCCTGGAGAGCGCGACGCGCCTGGACGCTTGTGCTCCCCCTCAGACGGGTTCCACGTACTCTGCCGGTATGGCGGCGGAGGTCCTGGACGGCGAGACCGTGATCGGCGTGGAGTACGTGGAGTAGCGGCCATGGCGATCCTTGAAGACCCGCTGCGCCTGGTGATTGGCGACAAGGCGGCCAAGCAGCTGGAGAAGGCGCTGGAGCTGCGGACCGCGGGCGACCTGATGCGGCACTACCCGCGGCGGTACGAGACCAGGGGCGAGCTGACCGATATCGCCTCGCTGACCGACGGCGAGTACGTGACCGTGCAGGCCGAGGTCGCGAAAGTGACCAGCCGCCCCATGCGCAACAGGCGGGGCAGCATCTTCGAGGCGACCGTGACCGACGGGCACGGAACACTCGCGCTCACCTTCTTCGGCCGGGGCCGGCAGGACTGGCGCGAACGGCAGCTCACCCCCGGGGTGCTCGGCCTGTTCTCCGGCCAGGTCTCGACCTTCCGGGGCAAGCGCCAGCTCGCCCATCCCGAATACGAGCTGCTCGATGCGGGCGAGGACGCCGCCCACGCGGCCGCCGAGTACGCCGCCGAGATGATCCCGGTCTACCCGGCGGCGAAGGAGATCACCTCCTGGCAGATCGCCCGCTCGGTGCGGGTCGTCCTCGATGTCCTGGATGTCGAGGATCCGATGCCGCGCGCGATCCGGGACCGCCACGGCCTGTGCGGGCTGGCCGACGCGCTCCGCGGGATTCACCGCCCGGTGGACTGGGCCGACGTCCAGCGCTCCAGGAACCGGCTGAAGTGGGACGAGGCGTTCCTGCTGCAGGTGGTGCTCGCGCAGCGGCGGCTCGCGGCCGCCGCCTACTCGGCGACGCCGCGCCCGCGCGCGGCCGGCGGCCTGCTCGACGCCTACGACGCCCGGCTGCCGTTCGAGCTGACCGTGGGGCAGCAGCTGGCCGGCGCTCAGATAGCCGATGAGCTCGCTCTCGACCACGCCATGCACCGGCTGCTGCAGGGCGAGGTCGGTTCCGGCAAGACGGTCATCGCGGTGCGGGCGATGCTGCAGGTCGTGGACGGCGGCGGGCAGGCGGCGCTGCTTGCCCCGACCGAGGTGCTGGCGCAGCAGCACTACCGGTCGATCACCGAGCAGCTCGGGCCGCTGGGCCAGGCCGGAGAGCTCGGTGGCGCCGAGACGGCTACCCGCGTCGCGCTGCTGACCGGCTCCCTGGGCGCCGCGGCGCGCCGGCGCGCCCTGCTCGAGGCCGCATCGGGCACGGCCGGAATCGTGATCGGCACCCACGCGCTGCTCGAGGAGCAGGTGCAGTTCGCCGACCTCGGCCTCGTAGTGATCGACGAGCAGCACCGGTTCGGCGTGGAGCAGCGCGATGCGCTGCGGGCCAAGGCGGGCGAGGGCCGTCCGCACCTTCTCGTCATGACCGCCACCCCGATACCCCGGACGGTGGCGATGACGGTCTTCGGCGACCTGGAGATGTCCACGCTGACCGAGCTGCCCGCCGGGCGCTCGCCGATCGCCACGCACGTGGTCCCGGCGGCCGAGAAGCCGCGCTACCTCGAGCGCACCTGGCAGCGGCTCCGCGAGGAGGCGGAGCGCGGCCGCCAGTGCTACGTGGTCTGCCCGCGTATCGGCGACGGGCCGGGCAGCGGTTCTGGTCCGGATACCGAGGACGCCGGCCAGGCCGATACCGCCCAGGACGACGCCGATCAGGCCGGCGGCGGGCGCCCGCCGATCGCGGTCCTGGATCTGGCAGATGACCTGGAACGGGGCGCGCTGGCGGGATTGCGTGTGGCAGTGCTGCACGGCAGGCTCCCGCCCGACGAGAAGGATGCCGTGATGCTCGCGTTCGCGGCCGGCTCGGTCGACGTGCTGGTCACGACCACGGTTGTCGAGGTAGGCGTGGACGTGCCGAACGCCACCGTGATGGTGATCATGGACGCCGACCGGTTCGGCGTCTCCCAGCTGCACCAGCTGCGCGGCCGGGTCGGCCGGGGCCGGCACGAGGGCCTGTGCCTGCTGGTCACCGAGGCCGAGGGGGGCGGCAAGTCGCGGCAGCGCCTCGACGCGGTCGCCGCCACCCTGGACGGGTTCAAGCTGTCCCGGCTCGACCTCGAGCAGCGCCGCGAGGGCGATGTGCTCGGCGCCGCCCAGGCGGGGCGCAGGTCGAGCCTGAAGCTGCTGACGCTGCTCCAGGACGAGGACCTGATCGGCGATGCCCGCAAGGAGGCGCAGCATCTGGTCGAGGCGGATCCGGCGCTTGCCGGGCAGCCGGGGCTGGCCACCGACGTCCGCGTCCTGCTCGAACGGGAGCAGGCGGAGTACCTCGAGAAGGCCTGAGCGACGCCCGTGACCCGCATCATCGCAGGCGCCGCCGGCGGCAGGCGGCTGGCCGTGCCAGCCGGCCGCGGGACAAGGCCGACGTCGGACCGGGCCCGCGAGGGCCTGTTCGCGACGATCCTGGCGATCCGCGGCCCGCTCGACGGGGCCAGAGCGCTCGACCTGTACGCGGGCTCGGGCGCGGTGGGGCTCGAGGCGCTGTCGCGGGGTGCGTCCGACGTGATCCTCGTGGAGGCGGACGCCCGGGCGGCCCGGGTGATCCGCGGCAACATCGAGGCGCTGCGGATGCCGGGCGCGCGGCTGGTCGCGAGCACGGTCGAGCGGGTGCTTGCCCGCGGGCCGGGGGAGCAGGAGCCCCGCGACCTCGTCTTCGCCGACCCGCCTTACGCCGTGAGCGACGGGGAGGTCCGCCAGGCGCTGGCGGCGCTGCGGGAACGTGGCTGGCTCGCGCCCGGCGCCGTGGTCGTCGTGGAGCGGGCCACCAGAGCCGGCCCATTCACCTGGCCGGCCGGGTATACGCCCGACCGGTCCCGCGGTTACGGTGAGGCCACGTTCTGGTACGGTCTGGCCGCAGGCGCGGGGCCTGCGGCAACGTCACCGCCAGGAGGGGGAGTCAGCGTGCGCCGTGTGGTCTGCCCAGGATCATTTGACCCGGTCACCAACGGACATCTCGACATCGTCACCCGTGCGGCAAAGCTCTACGACGAGGTCGTCGTCGCCGTCCTGCGCAACCCGAACAAGAGCCCGCTGTTCAGCGTCGACGAGCGGGTGGAGATGCTGCGCGAGGTCACCAAGGGGCTGGACAACGTCCAGGTAGCCAAGTTCGAGGGCCTGATCGTGGACTTCTGCAAGTCCAACGACGTCTCGGCGATCGTCAAGGGCCTGCGCGCGGTCAGCGACTTCGACTATGAGCTGCAGATGGCCCAGATGAACTACAACCAGGCAGGGGTGGAGACGCTGTTCATCTCCACGAACCCGCTCTACGCGTTCCTGTCGTCGAGCCTGGTCAAGGATTTCGCCAAGTATGGCGGCGATGTCACCAGCCTGGTGCCCGGCCCCGTGCTCGACCGGCTCAAGGTGCGGGCGGCCGACGCACCCTGAGGGGCCGGCTGACCGGGGCGCGGCGGGGCGGGTTGCCGGCGCAGCGTGACGGCCGGTGCTGCGCCGCAGCACAGCGGCCTGGTACCAGCCGTGCCCGGCGCCGACTTGGGTTTCGTGCAGGCAGCCAGGTATGCTGACCGCCCGAATGCCCGTCCGTACCTTTGCCTGCCATGCCTAAAGCCAACCCCAACCATTCCAAGCGGCTCGACCCGCGGTTGCCGTTCGTGTTCGACACGCGGAGCCTCGGTTTTGCCGACGTGCGCTCCGTGAACCGGACCGCGCCGGCGCCCGCGGGCCTTGGCGTCGAGTTGGTCAGCGTTCCCGAGGGTGCTGATCTCGATCTGGATGTCCGGCTCGAGAGGATCACTGACGGCGTGGTGGTGACGGCAACGGTGCGGGCACCGCTGGTGGGGGAGTGCGCGCGTTGTCTGGATCTGTTCACTTCTGCGACAGAGATCCAGTTCACCGAGCTGTTCTCTCATGACGCGAGCGACGAGGACGCTGACGGGTATCTTCTGGACGGGGACCTGCTCGACCTCGAGCCGGCCCTGCGCGACGCGCTGGTGCTCGAGCTGCCGCTCGCGCCGCTGTGCGCCGAGGATTGCCCGGGGCTGTGCTCCGAGTGCGGTGTGCGGCTTGCGGACGCGGGAGCTGGACATGCCCACGCCGACGCGGGCACCACTGAACCAACGCCGGACGGTTCCCCCGTGCCGGAGACAAGGAAGGAGAGCTGACGTGGCCGTTCCTAAGCGGAGAATGTCGCGCAGCAACACCAGGTCACGCCGTGCCCAGTGGAAGACCACGGCACCGCAGCTGGTGACCTGCCCCCAGTGCCGTGAGCAAAAGCTGCCGCACACCGCGTGCCCGACCTGTGGCACGTACAACCGGCGCCAGGTGATCACCCCCTCCTGATCCCGGAGAGTCGGGGCGCGCGGGCTCGGTGACTCGGGCTCGGCGGAAAGGAGGGACGCGTGATTGGCGCAGCAGGTGACGGCAGCCCGGCAGTTCCCGACGCCGCGAGTTCCGTCACCGCCGAGTTGCTGGACGCCCTCGGGGCGCGGCTGGACCCCGAGTTGCTGGAGCGCGCCCTCACCCACCGCTCGTTTGCGTACGAGAACGGCGGGCTGCCGACCAACGAGCGGCTGGAGTTCCTTGGTGACTCTGTGCTCGGCCTGATCGTCACCGACACCCTCTTCAACGAGTATCCCGACCTCCCCGAGGGACAGCTGGCGAAGCTGCGCGCCGCCGTGGTCAACATGCGGGCGCTGGCCGGGGTGGCCCGCGGGCTGCACCTCGGCGAGTACATCCGGCTCGGCAAGGGTGAGGAGGGGACCGGCGGCAGGGACAAGTCGTCGATCCTGGCGGACACGCTCGAGGCGGTGCTCGGCGCCGTCTACCTCGACCAGGGGCTGGTCGAGGCCGACGCGCTGGTGCATCGCCTGTTCGACCCCGTTATCGCCCGCTCGGCCCGGCTGGGCGCGGGCCTTGACTGGAAGACGTCGCTGCAGGAGCTGACCGCAGCGGAGATCCTCGGTGTGCCCGAGTACCACGTCGAGGAGAGCGGGCCCGACCACCAGAAGTCGTTCCGCGCCTCGGTCAGGATCGCCGGCCGCACCTACGGCGAGGGCGAGGGGCGGTCCAAGAAGGAAGCCGAGCAGCAGGCCGCCGAGGCGGCGTGGACCTCTATCACGGAGAGCAACTCCATGGCGGCTGGGGCCGCCGTGGGCGACGGCGATGCGGCTGCTGATTCGGACGACCGTAACGAGCCCGGCGCCGGCGGCCGCGGCACGCCGCGCCGGAGCTGAGTGTGCCGGAGCTCCCTGAAGTCGAGATCGTCCGGCGGGGGCTCGAGCGGCATGTCGTAGGACGCACCATCGACTCGGTGCAGATGCTGCATCCCCGGGCACTGCGCCGCCATGTGGCCGGGCCCGACGACTTCGCCGCTGCCGTGCGCGGGCGCGAGGTCACGGGTGCGCTGCGCCGCGGCAAGTACCTGTGGCTGCCGGTCGGCGATGACGCGCTGCTCGCGCACCTCGGCATGAGCGGGCAGCTGCTGGTCGGGGATCCGTCGCGCCCGCTGTCGCCGCACGTCCGGGTCCGCCTGACCTTCGCCGACTCCGGGCCTGACCTGCGCTTCAGCGATCAGCGGACGTTCGGCCACCTGTCCCTGGCGGTGGGAGGAGCGTCGCTGCCGGCCGCGATCGCGCACATCGCCCCCGATCCGCTCGAGCCCGGCTTCGACCTGGCGGCGGTGACGGCCAGAATCCGCGGCCGGCGCACCGGGATCAAGCGCGCCCTGCTCGACCAGTCGCTGGTCAGCGGCATCGGCAACATCTACGCCGACGAGGCGCTGTGGCGGGCGCGCCTGCACTGGGCGCGCGAGTCACAGACGCTGCGCCCGGTCCAGATCACCAAGCTGTTCGCGGCGGTCCAGGAGGTGTTCGCCGAGTCGCTCAGCGCCGGCGGCACCACGTTCGACAGCCTGTACGTCAACGTGAATGGCCAGAGCGGCTACTTCGAGCGGTCGCTCAACGTGTACGGGCGCGCTGGCCAGCCGTGCCGCAGATGCGGCACGCCGGTGCGGCGGGATCCGTTCATGAACAGGTCGGCTTTCAGCTGCCCCAAGTGCCAGCCGCGACCGCGGACGCGGCTGTGACCCCGGGAGAGCAGGCCCGGCTCACCGCGTGGGTGGAGGGCCGGGTTCAGGGTGTCGGCTTCCGCTGGTGGGCGCGGGCGCGGGCGCTGGAACTCGGCCTCGCGGGCTGGGCGGAGAACCTCGAAGACGGCCGGGTACGGGTGATAGCCGAAGGTGCCTCCGCGGCCTGCGGCGAGCTTCTGTCCCTGCTCGAGGGCACGGAGGCCCCGGGGCGCGTGGTCCGGGTGACGCATCGGTGGGACGAGCCGCACGGCGGCCTCACCGGGTTCTCCGAACGGTGACGGTCCCGCGCCGCAATTTAGCGGCCGCCTGACCTGCACAATTGTCAACTTGACCGGATACCCGTCGCAGTGGGACCATGGATATCGTTACCCGCGCGCAAGGCTGCGCTTTCTCCGCGTCTGTGCATGCGCGCCCACTCTGGTCACTCAGTGTGGAGGACCTTACAAAATGGCGAAGGCTCTATATGGCCACGTCGGCGGCCCGGATCCGCGCATAGTCTCAGAGATGCGCCGCCTGCAACAGCGAGTACGCGATCTCGAAGCCGAGCTTGCCAGGCTGCACGAGGAGAACGACGTGCTTGCCGCGGAGGTTAGGCACGACCTGATGCTTCCGGTCCGCGAGCCCGCGCTCACCTGACGAGCGCCGGCTGGCCGTACGTACGGAGGGACGCCTGCACCAGGCGTCCCTCTTTGGCTGCCCTGCCCGGAAATTCCATGATCCAGACGCATAACCTGCGCCATATCCGTCATCCGCACACCGATCGTGAAACATAGGCGCTTCGGCCTGCGTGGGCGCCAGCGCCGCGCCGGGCCGGCCTGGGGCGGCGTGGCTGGCCCGCCGCGCCGCGTTTTGGCCGCAGAATGGGACATAGGATGACCGGTCCCGGGCAGTCTGCTGCTCGAATCCAGAGGAGCGACACCCGCTCGCGGTAAGGTGCGAGCGGAGCCGCGCCGTGGCGGGCAGGATCGGCGGCGCTGCCGGGCGAGGGGAAACGCGGCCGGTGCGGCGGCGCGAACGGGCGCGCAGGCGGGGCGACCACATGAGGAGGAGAGCTGCCAGGTGTACCTGAAAGCGCTCACTCTGCGTGGGTTCAAGTCATTCGCCTCCGCCACGACGCTGCGGTTTGAGCGGGGGATCACCTGCGTCGTCGGCCCGAACGGCTCCGGCAAGTCCAACGTGGTCGACGCGTTCTCCTGGGTCATGGGTGAGCAGGGCGTCAAGCCGCTGCGCGGCGGCAAGATGGAGGATGTCGTGTTCGCGGGGACCGCGGGCCGGCCGCCGCTGGGCCGGGCCGAGGTATCGCTGACGATCGACAACAGTGATGGCGCGCTGCCGATCGACTACGCCGAGGTGACGATCAGCCGGCTGCTGTTCCGGTCCGGCCAGAGCGAATACGCGATCAATGGCGACCAGTGCCGCCTGCTCGACGTCGCCGAATTGCTCTCCGATACCGGTCTCGGCAGGGAAATGCACGTGATCGTGGGCCAGGGCCAGCTGGACCAGGTGCTGAACAGCGGGCCCGACGCGCGGCGGGCGCTGATCGAGGAGGCTGCCGGGGTCCTCAAGCACCGCAGGCGCAAGGAGAAGGCGCTGCGCAAGCTGGAGGCGATGCAGGCCAACCTCACCCGGCTGGTCGACCTGACCGCGGAGATCGGCCGCCGGCTCAAGCCGCTCGGCCGGCAGGCGGAGATCGCCCGCAAGGCCGCCGTGATCCAGGCCGACCTGCGCGACGCCAGGCTGCGGCTGCTGGCCGACGACTATGCCATGCTGGCCGCCGAGCTCCAGCGCGACGAGACCGACGAGGCAGCGACCGCGGCCCGGCGGGCCGAGCTGGAGACCGGGCTGACCGAGGCCCGCGCCACCGAGGCGGAGCTGGAGACCGCCGAGCAGCAGCATGCGCCGCGCCTCGCCGCCGCGCAGGACGCGTTCTTCGGGCTCTCCAGCCTGTCCGAGCGGCTGCGCGGCGTGCTCAGCCTGGCCAGCGAGCGGCACCGGCACCTTTCCGCTCCCCCGGAGCCGCCACGGCCCGGCCGCGATCCGGACGAACTGGACCGAGAGGCCGTAACGCTACGCGAGCAGGAGGCCGGGCTACGCGAGGAGCTTGACGTCGGCCGCGATCAGCTGGGCGAGGTCGTCGCCGAGCGGTCCGCCGCCGAGGCCGCGCTCGCCGAGACGGAGCGGCGTCTCGCCGCCGAGTCGCGCGCCGCCGCGCAGCGCGCGGAACGGCTGGCCCAGCTGCGCAACCAGGTCGGTGCGTCGCGCAGCAGGGTGGCCGCGGCCCAGGAGGAGGCCGGCCGGCTGAACGCGGCCTACGAGCAGGCGCTCGCGCGCGCCGAGCAGGCCCAGCGCTATCACGCGGAGCTGCAGGACGTCGTGTCCGGCCGTGAGCAGGGCAGGGCCGACCTGGCCGCCACGCACGAGATGGCGGCGGCGGCGCTCGCTCAGGCCACGGACCGGGTGGCGCGGCTGCGCGCCGCCGAGCACGGGGCCAGCGACGCCCGGGCGGCGATGGGCGCGCGTACCGAGGCATTGCAGGAGGCGATCCGGCGGGGCGCCGACGCGTCGGGCGCGCTGCTGGCCCAGCCGGGCAAGTTCGCCGGAGTGCTCGGCTCCGTGGCCGACCTGCTGACCGTTCAAGACGGAGCGGCCGACGCGATCGCGGCGGCACTCGGCGCCGCTGCAACGGCCGTCGCCGTGGCCGACATCGACGCCGCCGTGACGATTCTGGCCACGCTGAAGAGCGAGGACGCCGGGCAGGCGGCGTTGATGATCGCCGCCGACCGGTCGCTGCCCGGACCGCCGGCGGCACCGGATGAGTGGGACGGCGCACGGGAGATCGCGGCGCGGCATTCCGTCCCTTACGCGCTCGACCTGGTCAAGGCACCCGCGGAGCTGGCCGGGGCGGTCGAGGCGGTGCTGGCCGGGATCCTCGTTGCCGAGGACCTGCGGCAAGGCCTTGACCTGGTACGCGAAGATCCGCAACTGCGCGTGGTGACCAGGGACGGCGACCTGATCGGCGCGCACTGGGCTCGCGGGGGATCGGCCGGAGCGCCGAGCCTGCTCGGGCTGCGCGCGGCCGCCCAGGACGCGGCCAGCCAGCTCGCCGAGACCGAGCGTCGTGGCCAGCGGGCCGAGCGGGAACTTGCCGACGCCGTCGAGGACGAGAGCTCGGCCCGGCAGGCGCTGGCCGAGGCGCTGGCCGGGCTGCAGGAGGCCGACTCCGCCGCGGCCGCGACGTCCGGCAAGCTGGGCACGCTGGCGGGGGCCGCCCGGGCGGCCCAGGACGAGGCCGGGCGCCTGTCCGCCGCGATCGCCTCGGCAGAGCGTGCGCGGGAAAAGGACCTTACCCAGCTCGCCGACCTGCAGGGCAGGCTCGCGGCCTGCGAGGCCGAGGCCCCGGATGGCCCCGGCGCCGGAGCAGAGCATCGCGCCGAAGAGCCACTCGAGCGCGACCCAGTCGACAAGAACGCCCTGGCCGCGGCCGCCGTGGCGGCGAGGAACGCCGAGATGGAGGCCAGGCTCGGTGTCCGCACGCTGGAGGAGCGGCTGCGCGCCGTCGCTGGGCGCGGTGACGCGCTCGCCGCCACGGCCGCGGCGGAGCGCCAGGCCATCCAGCGTGCCAGGGAGAGGAGCGAGCGGCGGGCGCGGGAAGCGGCCGTGGCGGAAGCGGTCGCGTCGGGTGCCACACTCGCCCTGGCCGCCATCGAGCGATCACGGGCCATGGCGGACGCGGAGCGGCAGGCGGCCGAGCGGGACAGCCACGGCCGCGACGAGAAGCTCAAGGCCGTCCGGGCCAGGATCCGCGAGCTGACCGCCGAGCTCGAGACGGCGGTGAGCACCGCGCACGGCGCCGAGATGGAACGGGCCGCCCGCCGGATGAAGCTCGAGCAGGTCGCCACGCGCGCAACCGAGGAGTTCTCGATCGACCCCGACGCGCTGCTCGCGGAGTACGGCCCCGACGTCGAGATCCCCGGCGCCGACGAGGGCCAGATGCCGACGCCGTACGACAGGCCGGTGCAGGAGAAGCGGGCCGCGTCCGCGCAGCGCCTGCTCGATCAGCTTGGCAAGGTGAACCCGCTGGCCCTCGAGGAGTTCTCCGCGCTCGAGGAGCGGCACGCGTTCCTGTCGACGCAGCTCGAGGACCTGAAGAAGACCCGGCGGGACCTGCTGACCGTGATCAAGGAGGTTGACGACCGGGTGCAGGAGGTGTTCGCGTCGGCCTACCAGGACACGGCCAGGGAGTTCGAGGACATCATCGGCAGGCTGTTTCCCGGCGGTGACGGCAGGCTCATCCTCACCGAGCCCGACGACCTGCTTGTCACCGGCATCGAGATCGAGTGCAGGCCTCCGGGCAAGAAGGTCAAGCGGCTGTCACTGCTGTCCGGCGGCGAACGTGCGCTGACCGCCATCGCGTTCGTTGTGGCGATCTTCAAGGCCCGGCCGTCCCCGTTCTACGTCCTTGACGAGGTCGAGGCGGCGCTGGACGATGCAAACCTGCAGCGGCTGCTGCAGATCTTCGCCGAGCTCAGGGACGCCTCGCAGCTGATCATCGTCACGCACCAGCAGCGGACCATGGAGGTCGCGGACACGCTGTACGGGATCAGCATGCGGGGAGACGGTGTCTCCGCGGTCGTGAGCCAGCGGCTGCGGGAGCCGGAGAGCGCCTGACCCGTCCTGCGGGCTGGCGCGGGCTATCCGGTTTGTCTGGGAGACTGGGGCGGTCATGGCAGAGCTAATCATCATCATCGTTGCCGTCGTCGTTGTGGTCGGCGGTGGCGGCACCACCTTGCTACTCCGCTCGCGCCGTAGCGCTCCACCCAGCCCCCCTCCCCCCTCCACCGCCCCGGACCGCGGCGTCGGCCAGGGTGGCGCCGCAACGACGGCATCCGGCCCGGCCAGCGCCACCGGGACCGCCGAGCGCGGCGAGGCCGGTACCGCGGTGCCCCTGGAACCGGACGTGGCGGCCCCGCCTGCCCGGCCGGCTGCCCCCGCCGAGAAGCCGCCGCCGTCGGCCGGCCGTCTGATCCGGCTGCGCAGCAGGCTGGCGCGGTCCCAGTCCGCCCTGGGCGGCGCCCTGCTCGGCCTGCTCTCCTCCGATCGCCTGGACGAGCAGACGTGGGAAGAGGTCGAGGACACGCTGATCACGGCCGACATGGGGGTCGCCCCGGCCCGGCAGCTCGTGGACGAGCTGCGCACCGACGTCAAGGTGGAAGGCAGCAGGGACCCCGAGTCGGTCAGGTCGCTGCTGCGCAGGCTGCTGCTCGAGCAAGTCGGCGCGGGCATGGACCGGACGCTGCACACCGCCAGGCACGGTGACCGGCCAGCGGTCGTGCTCGTCGTGGGCGTCAACGGGACCGGTAAGACGACGACGGTCGGCAAGCTTGCCCGCGTGCTGATCGGGGACGGGCAGACCGTGCTGCTCGGCGCGGCCGACACGTTCCGCGCCGCAGCCGCCGACCAGCTGCAGACCTGGGGGGATCGGGTCGGCGCCCAGACGATCCGGTCCGACCGGGAGGGAGCCGACCCGGCGAGCGTGGCGTTCGACGCGGTCAACGCCGGCATCGAGCGCGGTGTTGACGTGGTCATCGTGGATACCGCGGGACGGCTGCACACCAAGGCCGGGCTGATGGACGAGCTCGGCAAGATCAAGCGGGTGATCTCCCGGCACGCCACGGTCGACGAGGTGCTGCTCGTCCTCGACGCGACGACGGGCCAGAACGGCCTGCGCCAGGCTCGAGTGTTCGCCGAGGTCGTCGACGTCACCGGGATCGTCCTCACCAAGCTGGACGGCACGGCCAAGGGCGGGATTGTGATCGCCGTCCAGCGCGAGCTCGGCGTGCCGGTGAAGCTGGTCGGTCTCGGCGAGGGCCCCGACGATCTGGCTCCGTTCGAGCCCGAGGCGTTCGTCGACGCGATCGTCGGCGCCTAGCCGTATCGGACATCACGCCGTATCGGACATCACGGCGTATCCGGGCACCCGCCGCTAGCCGGTCAGGAGCCGCCAAGCCGAATTTTCGTATTCGCCTCGTCACTTTACGGTTACTTGCATGAGTCAGGCGGTCGGGCGATATATCCTGCAAGCGGCTGGATGCAATTTGCGTTAAGCGTTAAGCTCGTCCCTTCCTGGGGGGAGGACTGTTGGATACAGCGCGCCTGAAGGAGAGCTTCGCCCGGGTTGCCATGCACGGCGACGAGGTGGCCCTGTTCTTCTACTCCGACCTCTTCCTCAGGCACCCGGAGACGAGGGACATGTTCCCCGTCTCCATGGCGGAGCAGCGCGGTCACCTCGTGCGGGCCCTGGCCACGATCGTCTCGGACGTCGAGAACACCGGCCAGCTCACGGACTTCCTTCAGGCATTAGGCCGCGACCACAGGAAGTACGGGACGCTCGCCGCCCACTACGAGCCGGTCGGCGCCAGCCTGCTCGCCACCCTCGCCCACTTCAGCGGGCCTGCCTGGACACCGGAGCTGGCCGCCGACTGGCAACAGGCGTTCGGCCTCGTGGCGAACGTCATGACCGAGGCGGCGGCCCAGGACGAGAAGCTCAACCCGCCGTTCTGGGAAGGCACCGTCCTGTCTCACGAGATGCGGACCTTCGACATTGGGGTCTTCCGCGTGGTCACGCTCGACACCCTCAGCTTCGTGCCGGGCCAATCGGTCGCGATCGAGTCCGAGATGCGGCCAAGAATCTGGCGCCTCTACTCCATCGCCAACGCGCCGCGTGAGGACGCGACGATGGAATTCCACGTCCGCGTCATCGACGGCGGTGCGCTGAGCCCCGCGCTGGCGCGAGGGCTTACCCCGGGCTCACGGCTGCGGCTGGGCCCCCCGGTCGGCTCGCTGACCCTCGATCCCGGCTCGAGCCGCAATGTGCTCCTGGTCGCCGGGAGCACCGGCCTCGCGCCGCTGAAGGCGATCGTGGGACAGATCGCCGAGCGTGCCGACCCGCCGGAGACCCATCTCTTCGTGGGCGCCCGGGACGCCAGCGGGCTGTACGACCTGCAGGATCTGAAGAAGATCGGCGCGGAGTGTCCCTGGCTGACCATCACGCCGTGCGTGTCCGACGACCCGGACTACCGCGGGGAGCGCGGGACGCTGCCGGATGTCGTTGCGCGGTCGGGCTCCTGGGCCAGCCACGAGGCCTACATCGCCGGGCCAACGCCCATGGTGGAGGCCATGACCGAGCGGTTCTCCTCGCTGGGCGTGCCCGCAACCCAGGTTCACGTCGAAGATTTCGGTTGGAGCGAGCCATGTCCGTGATCTCACGAACCGACAACAGGCTGACCCCGGACGCGGTGCAGGCGGTCACGTTCCCGTCTGCGCGGCTCGGCCGGCGTGGGCTCGACGAAGAACACGTCAGGGCGTTCTGCGGTCAGGTCGAGAGAGAACTGGTGAGGCTCTTCAACGAGCGGACGGCCCTGGCCGATGAGGTTCAGCGGCTGCGGCGGCGGGTACTCGGCCTGTCCGGGAACGACGCCGAGGCCGGCTACCGGCAGGACGACGCCCACGTCCAGGCGGTGCGCATCCTGTCCAAGGCGCAGCAGACCGCCGACAACTACGTGGCCGACGCCCAGGACTACAGCAGGCAGCTCGCGCAGGACGCCAGGCGCCGCAGGGACGAGATACTGACCGAGGCCAGGAAGCACGCCGCCGTGATGCTGGAGGAGGCGCACACCGAGGCCAGCAGCGCCGCCGAGGCCGCTCTCGTGGCCCCGGCGGCCCAGCCGGACGGCGATCGCAGGGAACTCGAGGCCGAGCTGGCCTACCTGCGCACGTTCAGCGACGTGTACCGCACCCACCTGCACGCCTACCTCGACGCGCTGCTGCGGAACGTCGAGGAGTGGGAACGCGCCGAGAAGACCTCCCTCGCCGCGACCCGCGGCAGCCTGCCCCGCCTCCCGCACCATCCCCAGCCTCCGCCGCCGACCGGATAGCCTGGGGCAGGGCCAGTGCGACGTGCATGCCCCAGGCATTACGAGCCGGGGCGCGGCGCCCAGCACGCGCCCGGTGACCGACAGGCCATGCGCGAGGACGGCAGCCAGACGTGTTCGAGACACTTTCCGATCGACTAAACAAGGTCTTCTCGTCCCTGCGCGGGCAGGGACGGCTATCCGCTGCCGACATCGACGCGACCACCCGCGAGATCAGGATCGCGCTGCTGGAAGCCGATGTCGCGCTGCCGGTCGTGCGGCAGTTCATCGCGCGGGTCAGGGAGCGGGCGTCCGGGGCCGAGGTCTCCGAGGCCCTCAACCCCGCGCAGCAGGTCATCAAGATCGTCAACGAGGAGCTCGTCGAGATCCTCGGCGGCGAGGCGCGGCGGCTGCGATTCGCCAAGGTCCCGCCGACCGTGATCATGCTGGCCGGGCTCCAGGGAACCGGCAAGACGTCGGTCGCGGCCAAGCTTGCCCTGTGGCTGCGCGAGCAGGGGAACACCCCGATGATGGTGGCCGCCGACCTGCAGCGGCCCAACGCGGTGCAGCAGCTGCAGGTTCTCGGCGAGCGCGCCGGGGTGCCGGTTTTCGCCCCGTCGCCGGGCAACGGCGTCGGGGACCCGGTCGAGGTGGCCCGGGCGTCGATCGACGAGGCCAAGCGGCGGATGCAGAACATCGTCATCATCGACACCGCGGGCCGGCTCGGCATCGACGAAGAGATGATGCAGCAGGCCGCCTCGATCAGGGACGCCGTCGACCCGGACGAGATCCTGTTCGTGGTCGACGCCATGATCGGGCAGGACGCGGTGACGACCGCGCAGGCGTTCCTCGACGGCGTCGGCTACGACGGCGTGGTCCTGACCAAGCTCGACGGTGACGCGCGCGGCGGCGCCGCCCTGTCCATCGCCCAGATCACCGGCAAGCCGGTCATGTTCGCGTCGTCCGGGGAGAAGCTCGAGGATTTCGATGTCTTCCACCCGGACCGGATGGCGTCCCGCATTCTCGACCTCGGCGACATCCTCACGCTGATCGAGCAGGCCGAGCGCACCTTCGACCAGGACCAGGCCGCCTCGATGGCCGAGAAGCTGGCCTCGGGCGAAGGCTTCACGCTGCAGGACTTCGTCGAGCAGCTGGCCATGGTGCGCAAGCTCGGGCCGATCGGCAACCTGCTCGGCATGCTGCCCGGGGCCGCCCAGAACCGGGAGATGCTCAGCCAGATCAATGACAAGGATCTGGACCGTGCGGAGGCGATCGTGAACTCGATGACCCCTGCGGAGCGCCAGAACCCGAAGATCATCAACGGTTCGCGGCGGGCGCGGATCGCGGGGGGCTCGGGAGTCACGGTCGGCGAGGTGGGCTCGCTCATCACCAGGTTCCTCGAGGCCCAGAAGATGATGCGGCAAGTGATGGGCATGCCGGGCATGCGGCGCGGCGGGCAGAAGGCCCGCAAGGGAAAGAAGAAGCCCAAGGGCGGGCGCCCCGGGTCGGGTGGCGTGGCCACGCGGCCCGCAGCCGGGCCCGCGGGGCTTCCGGCCGGCAACGGGCCGACTATGCCGGGCTCGATACCAGGGCTGCCCGACGGGTTCGGAGCGGGCGACGGCGGATTCAAGCTGCCGCCGGGATTCGGCGGGCCCCAACCGAACCTGCCGCCCGGGTTGCGAGGGCCGGTGCCCAACCGCCGCGGCCGCCCGGGTAAGAAGGGCAGGTAGCCTGCTCATTGCCAGCGGCCGACCGGTGATGACGCCTTAGCTCGCCGCATCTGGCAGAATGTGAGCGCGACAGCGGCAACGCGGGGCCCTCTCTCCCCCGCTGGGCCGCTTCCAACTGGCGGCGCCGCCAGTGTTCCCCACCTGACGCGTGCGCCACCTGCCAATCAATGTTTGGGAGAAGACCGCACCCGTGGCTGTAAAGATCAAGCTGAAGCGCCTGGGCAAGATCCGGGCGCCGTTCTACAGGATCGTGGTCGCCGATTCCCGCACCAAGCGGGATGGGCGCGCGATCGAGGAGATCGGCAAGTACCACCCGAAGGCAGAGCCGTCGTTCATCGAGGTCAACTCGGAGCGGGCGCAGCACTGGCTATCTGTGGGAGCTCAGCCGACCGACCCGGTGAGGAAGATCCTTGAGATCACCGGCGACTGGCAGAAGTTCAAGGGCCTGCCCGGTACCGAAGGCACGCTGAAGACGGCGGCGCCCAAGGAGGACAGGAAAGAGATCTTCGCCGCCGCCGTCAAGGAGACCCTTGGCGACGCCGCTCCGGCACAGAAGGGCAGGGGCAGGACCGCCAAGGACTCCGACGCGGCCGCCGAGAAGGCGGGCAAGCCCGCATCGAAGGACGCGGCGTCCAAGGCCGAGAGGCCTGCTAGGGCCAAGGCCGACCAGCCGGCCAAGGCGAAGGCCGATGACAAGGCGAAGGCTGACGACAAGGCGAAGGCCGGCGACGAAGCCAAGGCTGACGACAAGGCGAAGGCTGACGACAAGGCGAAGGCTGACGACAAGGCCAAGGCTGACGACAAGGCCAAGGCTGACGACAAGGCCAAGGCCGGCGACGAAGCCAAGGCCGGCGACAAGGCCAAGGCCGCTGGCGACGGCAAGGCGAAGGCCGGCGACGAAGCCAAGGCCGCTGGCGACGGCAAGGCGAAGGACGCGAAGGACGAGGCCGCCGGGGCGGCGAGCGAAGCACAGGAAGCCGAGGCCGACCCGGCCGCGGTCGCTGCCGACTCGGACTCCTCGGGCAGTGACTGACGTGCTCGAAGAGGCTCTCGAGCACCTGGTTCGCGGCATCGTCGAGTTCCCTGACGACGTCCGCGTGGACAGCCGCGGACTGCGCAGGGGCCGAGTTCTCGAGGTCCGCGTGCACCCGGACGACCTCGGCAAGGTCATCGGCCGCGGAGGGCGGACGGCCAGGGCGCTGCGGACCGTGATCGGCTCGCTGGCCGGCAACGCGTACGTCAGGGTCGACCTCCTGGACACTGACGAGATTCGCTAGCCGGCCATGCAGCTGGTCGTCGGCCGCATCGGTCGGCCGCACGGGCTCCGCGGTGAGCTGACCGTGCAGGTGCACACCGACGAGCCGGACTCCCGGTTCGCGGCTGGCTCGGTTCTGACAACCGAGCCAGCCGCGCGGGGTCCGCTGACCGTGTCGTCGGCTCGCTGGCACTCCGGCCGCCTGCTGGTCAGTTTCGCTGGTTACGCCGACCGGACCAGCGCCGAGGACCTGCGCGGGACGCTGCTCGTGATGGACTCGGCTGAGGTGGCCCCGGCCGGGGACCCGGACGAGTTCAACGACTACGAGCTGATCGGGCTCGACGTGGCGACCGTTGCCGGCGAGCCGGTCGGGGTGGTGGCCGACGTGCTGCACCAGGGGCAGGATCTGCTGGTGATCAGGCCGGACCGGCCGGGGGCCGAGGAGGTCCTGGTGCCGTTCGTCGCGGCCCTGGTGCCCGAGGTCGACGTCAAGGCCGGCCGTCTGGTCATCGACCCGCCACCAGGGCTCCTCGACCTCGGCGCGGTCGGCTAGCGGAGGTCGCGATGCGCGTAGACATCATCACGATCTTTCCCGAGTACTTCGCGCCGTTGCGGGTCTCGCTCATCGGCAAGGCAGCCCAGCGCGGTGACATCGAATTCGGGGTGCACGACCTGAGGACGTGGGCGCACGACCCGCACCATTCGGTCGATGACGCCCCGTTCGGCGGCGGCCCGGGGATGGTAATGAAGCCGGAGCCGTGGGGCGAGGCGATCGACGCGGTGGTGCCCGCGAGCGCCGCCGCCCGGCTGGTGCTGCCGAGCCCGGCGGGGGTGCCGTTCACGCAGGATCTGGCGGCCCGCTACGCGCTGGAGAGCCATCTCGTGTTCGCCTGCGGCAGGTACGAGGGGATCGACGCGCGCGTGGCCGAAGAGGCGCGCGCCCGGCTGCCCGTCGACGAGGTGACGATCGGCGACTATGTGCTCGCGGGAGGCGAGCCGGCCGTGCTGGTGATGATCGAGGCGGTGTGCCGGCTGCTGCCCGGCGTCATCGGCAATGCCGACTCCGCGCCGGACGACTCGTTCGGCGGCGGCTCCGGGCCGATGGCCGGGCTTCTCGAGGGGCCCGCGTACACCAGGCCGCGGGTCTGGCGGGGGCGGGAGGTGCCCCCGGTGCTGCTGTCCGGCGACCACGCCGCCATAGCCCGGTGGCGTCGCGATGCCGCGCTGCGCCAGACCGCGGCGAACCGCCCGGACCTCGCCGCGAGGCTGGCCCGCGGTCACGGGGCGGCGGTCAGCGGTCTCGATTCCCGCGATCGTGAGGTACTCTCTGAGGCTGGCTTTCCTTTCAGCGGCCAAGATATGGCAGACTGAATACGCCGCCCCGCACATGTGAATTAGCAGGGCGTGGCCGGGCGCCTGGCGCCTTGGCTCCCAGAGACCGAATCAGCGCGTTCGCAGGCGTGCGCGTGATGAGAACGAGGAACCGCAGCGATGCACACCGCGATTGCCGAGCTTGAGCAGGCACAGATTCGATCGGACATCCCGGAATTCCGTCCGGGTGACACGCTGAAGGTTCACGTTCGGGTCGTCGAGGGCAGCCGCTCGAGGATTCAGGTGTTCCAGGGCGTGGTGCTTCGCCGCCAGGGTGGCGGCGCCCGCGAGACCTTCACGGTCCGCAAGATCAGCTACGGCGTGGGCGTGGAGCGGACCTTTCCCGTGCACAGCCCGTCGATCGACAAGATCGAGGTCGTGACCCGCGGCCGGGTCCGCCGGGCCAAGCTTTACTACCTGCGCTCGCTGCGGGGCAAGGCGGCCCGGATCAAGGAACGGCGCGAGCCGGCCCGCCAGGGCTAGCCGACCGCGCGAGTGGCCGGAGACGGTTCCTCCGGGGATGCGCGGGGGCCGCGGCACCGACTGCCCCGGCCAGATCGCGGCAACGGGCATGCCAGGTTCGATTCGGCGGTGCGCCGAATGCGGAAGATCCCGGAACTAGGGTCGGAGTCAGCGGTGGATGGCGGCGAAGACGACTTCAAGTACATCCTGGCCGGCTCGGACGGAACCGACACGGCGGAAGACGGTGGCGCGGGGGAACGGGTCGGCGTAGCGGGACGGCGGACCTCGCGCACGGCGGTCGGCAACGGCGCAGACGGTGCGGACGCAGGGCCTGAGGACTCCGGAAAGAGACGCCCACGAGGGCGGTCCTTCTTGCGCGAGCTGCCGGTGCTGATCGTGATCGCCCTCGTCATCGCGCTGATAATCAAGACGTTCGTGGTCCAGGCGTTCTTCATTCCGTCATCGTCGATGGAGAACACCCTCGACATCGGCGACAAGGTACTCGTCAACAAGCTCGTCTACCATTTCCGCTCGATCCAGCCCGGCGACATCATCGTGTTCAACGGGGACGGTTCGTGGGAGCCGGAGCCGTCGAGCTCGGGCAGTTCCGACCCGCTGGTGAAGCTGTACGACGTCACGCTGAACCCGCTGTTCCACGCGATCGCGGGCCTGTTCGGTACGTCGCCGGGACAAACGGACTTCATCAAGCGTGTGATCGGCGTGCCGGGTGACCATGTCGCCTGCTGCAACGCCAGCGGGGACGTGACCGTCAACGGAGTAGCCCTGCACGAGCAGTCGTATCTGTTCCCGGGTAACCCGCCGTCGATGCAGCGATTCAGCATCACGGTGCCGCCGGGCCGGCTGTGGGTCATGGGCGACCACCGCAGCGTCTCCTGGGATTCCCGAGGGCACATGGATGATCCCGGCAACGGCACCATCCCCGAGAACATGGTGGTCGGCCGGGCATTCTTGATCGTCTGGCCGCCGAGCCGATGGCGGACCCTGCAGATTCCCTCGACGTTCGGCCAGCCCGGCATCGACTCGTCGAGCGCCGCACGCGCGGCGGGTGCCGCCGCAGCGGCCGGCACGGCCATCGCCCCGGCGGCGCCCTACCTGCCGCTGGAAGCCGGTTTCGTGATCGCGGTGCCGCTGACCTTGGTACAGCGGTGGGCGCGGCGCCGCAGGCTGCTGAGCGGCTTGCTGCGGCACGGCCGCGGGCTGCTGCCCGCCTGGCGCCCAGGCGCGCTGCGCGGACGCATGAGGCACAGGTGAGGCCGTGGACAGGGCGGTGCAGCGGAATCCGGGTTATACGCCAAGGCGGGATGGCGGGCTAGCTGGGTACGAACGGGTGCTGGCCCGGGCGGGCCTTGCCCCGGTGGCCGGGATCGACGAGGCCGGCCGCGGAGCCTGCGCCGGCCCGCTCGTGGTGGCCGCGGTCACGCTGAACCCGCGGCGCAAGTCCGACCCGGCCGGGATAGCCGATTCCAAGACGCTGACCGCGGCAGCCCGCGAGGCCGCCTACGAGCAGGTCGTGGCGCGCGCCCTCGCCTGGCATGTGGTCGTGATTCCGTCCACTGACATCGACCGGCTTGGGCTGCACGTGTGCAACGTCGCCGGGATGCGGCGGGCGCTGGCCGGGCTGGCCAGCAGGCCCGGTTACGTGCTGACCGATGGGTTCCCGGTCCGTGGCCTGGCCGTTCCCGCGCTGGCCATGTGGAAGGGCGACGAGGTCGCAGCGTGCGTCGCCGCCGCGTCGATCGTGGCCAAGGTGACCCGGGACCGGATCATGAAGGATCTCAGCCACGAGTTCCCGGAATATGGTTTTTCCCGGCATAAGGGGTATTCCACGCCGAGCCACATGGCTGCCCTGACCGAGCACGGCCCGTGCCCTCAGCACCGCGCTTCCTTTGCCAATGTGATCGGCGTGATGCGGGCCCGTGCTGGCGGGCCGACCGGCGCCGTGGCGGACCTGGCCGCCGAGGAGGCGGCGCCCCTGGCCGACATCGAGGCGTTCCCTGGCAGCGAGACGGGGGAGCCGGCCGGGGCAGGGGCAGAATTGTCTTATGGTTGACCTCATCCGGCCCGCGCTCGGTTGGCGCGGGCCGTGACCGGCGCCACCCGGCAGCCCCGGCGCAGCGCGAGCGGTCAGGACGGAGGGAGCGCATGAGCGCGGAGGATCTCGAGAAGTACGAGACGGAGATGGAGCTCCAGCTCTACCGCGAGTACCGCGACGTGGTGGGGCTGTTCAGCCACGTGGTCGAGACCGAGCGCCGGTTCTACCTCACCAACCAGGTCGAGCTGAACGTCCGCACCTCGGATAACGGCGAGGTGTTCTTCGAGGTCACCATGCAGGACGCCTGGGTGTGGGACATGTACCGCCCCGCGCGGTTCGTGAAGAACGTCCGGGTTGTTACGTTCAAGGACGTCAACGTGGAAGAGCTCGCCAAGAGCGACCTCCAGCTGCCGGACCCCGACGACAAGCAGCAGGGATTCTCCTGACCCCGCTCGCCTGAGCCCTCGCCCCCGGCCCCGCGCCGTCGCGGCTGCGTCGCCCAGCCGCGCCGCCAGCCGGCGCCGCCGCCGGCAGCCCCTGCACCCCTGTGCAGTTTCGAGATGTGGGCCCCGGGTATGACGGAGCGCCGGAGAGTAGTCGGGAGAAAGCGGACCGTAGGCTCTGATAGAGGAGATGCGCTGATGTCGAACCACTTCACCGGCCTCAGCCTGGGCCCGCCCCTGGGCGACCAGCGGCTCGATCTTTGCGATCTGTACGCATTCCAGTCGCCAGCCGATCCGGCGCGGACCGTCCTCATCCTCAACGCGAACCCGAACGCCGACGCGCTTCATCCCGATGCGATCTACCGTCTCGCGGTCGACAACGACGGGGATTTCCTCAACGACCTGGCAATCACGTATGTCTTTGCCCCGCCGGAGGCCGGCGGGCAGACGTTTGACGCATACATCGCCACCGGGGTGCAGGCCCGCTCGCCCGAACCCGCCGGGACGAAGGTCGTCGACGGTGCCGCCGTCTCCTTCGGCCGCACTCCGAACGTCGTCACCGTCGGTGAGTACACGTTCTTCGCCGGCAGCCGCAGCGACGCGTTCTTTTTCGACTACGACGGGATCAAGAACCTGTTCGACACCCGCGGCGGCAGGAACTTCACCGCACCGCACCTGGGCGGCAAGTCCCCGTGGACGCACGTGGACTCGAACCTCGAGGCCAACGTGTTCTCAACGGTCCTCGAGCTGCCCACGAGCGAGCTTGGCGGCAGCCCCGGCATCCGCATCTGGGGGCGGTGCAGCCTGCGGCGCGACGGCCAGCTGCTGCACGTGGACCGGGCCGGTCATCCCTCGGTCAGCAGCTTCTTCAACACCGATGAGACCAAAGAGGAGTACAACGCGAGCGAGCCGGCGGGTGACCGCGAGCGCTGGACCGACCAGTTCGTCCACCTGATGGGGCACACCGGGAACTACACCAGGGAAGAGGCGATCGCCGCGATCGACGCCGAAGGCCTGCTTCCCGACATGCTGGCGTTCGACCCGTCACGGCCCGCGGAGTACCCCAACGGCCGCTCGTTCACCGACGACGTCATCAACCACCGGCTGTCGTTCCTCACCAAGGGCGACGCCCCGCCGACCGGCCTCAAGCCGCATACCGACACGCTCGGCGAGTTCCCCTACCTCGGGAACCCGCATTCCAAGGCCGCATAGCCACAGGCAGGCGCGGCCGCCGCATTGAAGCACGCGGTGCCGACAGTTCGGACCTGGTCGTCCACAGCCCAGCGCTCGCGTCCCGTTCCATCCACAACGAATTCGCGCCCTCAGCGCGCCACCCCCCGGTTCCGTCAGTGTCGGAACCGGAGGTGGTGGGATGAACGCCAAGGACGAGCTCGGCAAGTACGGAGAGCAGCTCGCCGCGGATTACCTGCAGCGCGCCGGGCTCCGGATTCTGGCCCGCAACTGGCGGTGCGCCGAGGGGGAGATCGACCTCGTCGCCGCGGACCGGCGGGTCCTGGTCGCCGTTGAGGTGAAGACCCGCTCCAGCACCGCGTTCGGCACCCCGCTGGAGGCCGTGACCAGGAAGAAGCGCAGCAGGCTGCGGCGGCTGGCCGTGCAGTGGGTGGTCGCGAACGGGGTCCTGTTCGACGAAGTGCGGGTCGACGTCGTCGAGGTGCTGAAGGACGAGCAGGGCGGCTACTCGCTCGACCACATCAAGGGAATTGGCTAGATGCCGCTCGCGCGCACGCATTCGATCGCGCTGGTGGGCGTCCAGGGCCATCCGGTCGAGATCGAGGCGGACATCGAGAACGGGCTCGTCGGTCTCATGCTGGTGGGCCTGCCCGACACGGCGCTTCGCGAGGCGCGGGACCGGATCCGTGCGGCGATCGTGAACAGCGGGGAGAAGTGGCCGAACCGCAGGATCACCGTTGGCCTGTCACCCGCCAGCCTGCCCAAACGCGGCAGCAGCTTCGATCTCGGCATCGCGATCGCGATCCTGGCCGCTGATGGCGCCATACCCCCGGCCCGGGTCGGCGATCTGATGTTCGTCGGTGAGCTGGGGCTCGACGGCAGGCTGCGCCCGGTCCGGGGCGTCCTTCCCGCGGTTGCCGCCGCAGCGGCGGCCGGGTTCCGGGCCGTCGCCGTGCCCACCGAGAACGCGCCAGAGGCGTGCCTGGTGCCGGGCATGCGGGTGGTTGCGGCGCCGAGCCTGGGTGCGCTGCTCGAGTGGCTCCGCTGCCAGGATCCGGTCCCCGGGAGCGCCGGCACCGTCGCGGTATTCGAGGGCGGGGCAGCGCCCGAGCCGCTCCCGGGCGCTGGACAAGGAGCCGGAACGGGACGCGACCTGGCCGATGTGGTCGGCCAGCCGACGGCACGGCGGGCCGCCGAGATCTGCGCGGCGGGCGGTCACCACCTGCTGCTGCTCGGGCCGCCGGGCGTTGGCAAGACCATGCTGGCCGAGCGGCTGCCCACGGTGCTGCCCCGGCTCGAACCCGACGCCGCGCTCGAGGTCACCGCCATCCATTCGATCGCGGGGACGCTGCCGTCCGGCTGCCCGCTGCTGACCGAGCCGCCATTCTGCGCGCCGCACCACACCGCGACCAGGGCGGCGATCGTCGGCGGTGGCAGCGGCGTCCTGCGGCCCGGTGCGGCCTCCCTGGCGCACCACGGGTGCCTGTTCCTCGACGAGGCGCCGGAGTTCTCCAGGGACGTTCTCGACGCGCTGCGGCAGCCGCTTGAGTCCGGCGAGGTGGTGCTGGCCCGGTCCGCGCAGACGGCCCGGTTTCCGGCACGGTTCACCCTGATACTGGCGGCCAACCCGTGCCCGTGCGCCAGCGCGGCGACCACCCGCACGGCGTGTTCCTGCACGCCGCTGGTCCGCCGCAGGTACCTGGCCCGGCTGTCCGGGCCGCTGCTGGACCGGGTCGACGTCAAGGCCGAGTTCTTGCCGGTGTCCAGGGCCGAGCTGCTGAGCGACCGGAAGCTCACCGAGCCAAGTTCGGTGGTGGCCGAGCGGGTGGCCGCGGCCAGGCAGCGGATGGCGCACCGGCTGCGCGGTTCCGGCTGGCGGCTGAACGCGGAGATACCCGGCAGGGAACTGCGGCGGCGTTACGCCCCGGCTCGCGGCGCGCTGGCGCCGCTGGAGCGGGCCATGGACCTGGGTGAGATCAGCGCGCGGGGGGTCGACCGGGTCATTCGGCTGTCCTGGACCGTTGCGGACCTTGGCGGCGTTGACCGTCCGACGGTGGCCGAGATCAGCTACGCGCTGGGCCTGTGGCTGGGCGTCTCCACCCAGTGAGCGGTCGCCAGTGAGCGCGGCCGCCCGATCACCAGTAAGCCCGATCACCAGTAAGCGCAGCCACCGCCCCATCGCTAGTGAGCGCCGGTCGCCGCCCGGTCGCGGTTCAGTGCAGGCCGATCCCGCCGCGGCGCACGCCGTCGAGGAATGCCCGCCATTCGCCTGCGGTGACGATGAGGCTCGGCCCGCCGGGATCCTTGGAATCCCGGACGGCCACGACGCCGGGCAGGTTGCGCGCAACCTCCACGCACTGGCCGCCATTGCTACCGCTGTAGCTGCTCTTCTGCCAGGCGGCGCGGGACACGTCCACACCCCGCGAGGTCATCCCGTACCTCTTCCTGCGTCAGCTCGTTCGAGTTCTGCTGCCACCCCCGCGATGAGGTCGATCGACGCCACGGTGCCGAGCGCTTCGGCGCGCAGGAGGTCAAAAACCACTGTATAGCGGCTGACATCTTCGTCTGCCTCCAGGAACAGGCTGCCGGTTAGGTGCTCCAGGTAAACGACGGTCGGATCGACGGCGTCCGGGAACTCGAGGATCGTGAACGGGCTGATCGGGTGCACGTGAGCCGCCGTGGTGAACGGCAGGACCTGGAGCGTGACGTTGGGGCGCTCGGCCACGTCGATGAGCCGCCGCAGTTGGGACCGCATGACCGAGGGGCCGCCGACCTGGATCCGGACCACGCTCTCGGCCAGGACCAGCCAGAGGTCGGGCGGGCCGGGCTGGGCGAGGATGTTCTGGCGTTCCATGCGCAGGGCGACCTGCCGGTCGATGTCGCCGGCGCTGCCGGGGTAGGGCGCGGAGCGGAGCACGGCCCTGGCGTAGTCCTCGGTCTGCAGCAGGCCCGGTATGACCATGGACTGGAAGTCGCGGAAGCGGACCGCCGCCGCCTCCAGCCCGACGTACGCCTCGAACCAGGCCGGCAGGGCCCGGCCGTACGTGTGCCACCAGCCCTTCTGGCGAGCCTCGCGGGCCAACTGGACCATCAGGTCGGCCTCGGCGCCGGTGACGCCGTAGATCTCGAGTAACTCGGGGACGTCGCCTGGCCTGATGCTGATCCGCCCGGTCTCGATCCGGCTGATCCTGGTGCCGGAGCAGTCCAGGCGATGGCCGACGTCCTCGCAGGTCAGGTCCGCTTGCTCACGAAGGCGGCGAAGCTCGATGCCCAGTCGCTTGCGCCTGACGGTCGGGCTTGGGCTGGCTGCCATGATGCCTCCGATCGTGACGCAATTGCGTACGTTGCTATTTTTCGCATCATACGGACATGTATCTTGCCAGTACGCATGATGCTGGTGCATGCTTTAGCGCATGATACCGGCACGAATCGTACGTGAGCGTGTCGCTGAGCTCTCCGCCGCACCCGGACGTGGCTGACCGGCCGCGTCGACGTGCCGCCTGGGCGCTGGAGAGTTACCTGGAACTCGGCGCCTACCCCACGGCCGTCCCGTGCGCCCGGCTGCACGCACGGCTGGTGGTCACGGAGTGGGGGCTTGGCGCTCTCGCCGGCACGGCTGAGCTCATCGTCTCGGAATTGGTGACCAATGCGGTGCGGGCCGCCGACGGGTTAATGCGCAGCGTGTACGACGGAAGGCGGCGAGCGGGGTTGCCGCCCGTGCGGCTGTGGCTGCAGTCCGACTACCAGTGCGTGGTCGTGATGGTCTGGGACGCGGGCGACCAGATGCCGCGGCGTGCGGCCCCGGACGCGGAGTCCCAGGGCGGCAGGGGGCTCTGGCTGGTCGAGGCCCGCAGCGACGAGTGGGGGGCGTTCAAGCGCGAGCACACCAGCGGGAAGGTGGTCTGGGCGAGGATCGTGCGCGGCTGAGCACGCTTCATCGCAGCCCAGCTACTCCGTCCGGAGCGTGATCGCCGAGGCGATCCGGACGGCCATTCGCGCCGGGACGGCCCTCAGCAGATACCGGACCGCCGCGCGGAGCGCGCCGCGCTTACGGATGCGATTCGGCGGCAAGGTCGCGGGGGATCACGACTGAGATGTCGAGGCCGCCGGTGGGCTGGCTGCGGGCGGTGAGGGTCGCTCGGTGTGCGGTGACGACGGAGCGGGCGATGGACAGGCCGAGCCCGACGCCGTCGTGGACGCCGGTCCGGGCCTCCATGCGCCGGAACGGCTCGAACAGAAGGGGCACGGCGTCGTCGGGGATGAACGGCCCGCTGTTGGCGATCTTGAGGTACACGGCCGCGTCGCTGGTTCCGGTGCGCAGCCTGATCCAGCCGCCGGGCTCGTTGTGCCGGACGGCGTTCCCGACCAGGTTCCAGATCATCCGCTCCAGCAGCTGCGGATCTCCGGTCGTCTCGGCCGGGTCGAGCAGCGTGTCGACCCGCAGGCCGAGGCGTTCGATCTCGGGAGCGGCGGCGTCCATGACGTCCTCGGCCCAGGTGGCCAGGTCGGTGTACTCGGTGCTGAGCTTGCCCTGATCGCTGACGGCCAGGGTGAGCAGCGCCTCGATCATGGTCTCGGCCCGGTCGATTGAGCGCCGGACGCGGACGGCCATGTCCATGAGCTGCCGCGCCGTCGGGGTCGGCTTGGCCAGGGTTACGTCGATCGCGGTGCGCATCACGGTCAGCGGCGTGCGCAGCTCGTGAGAGGCGTTTGCGACGAACCGGCGCTGGGTGGCGAACGCTGCGTCCAGGCGTTCGAGCATGCCGTCGAAGGTGTCGGCCAGGTCCTTGAGCTCGTCCGTGGCCCCGGTCAGCGCCAGCCGCTCGCCGAGGTGCTGCTCGGACGCCTGGCGGGCGGTCTCGGTGATCATTCGCACCGGACGGAGTACCCGGCCGGACATGAACCAGCCCAAGCCGCCCGACGCTACAGTCAGGGCTGCGAGGCCGGCGAGGCAGAACGCCAGCAGGTCGCTGAGCGCGGCCTGGCGCTGCGCCTGCAACCCCGCGGCGGTGCCGGCGGTGTAGGCCGCCTCTGCCTGCTTGCATTCGGCCACAAGCGACGTCGGGATGGGCTTGTTCGGCGGGGCGAGCGCCAGCTTGCACTGGTTCAGCTTGCTCAGCTCCTGGCTGGTGGCCCTCGCGCCCACGATGGGCTGCGTGGGAAGGCTGGCGGCGACCAGCCCGTAGGTGAGCCCGAGCAGCGCCGAGCCGGCGGCGAAGAACAGCGTGGCATACATGAGCGTGAGCCGGGTCCTGACCTTCTGCGGCCAGAGCCGGCGGGCCGGGCGCAGCAGCGCGCGCACCCCGCCCACCTCCCCTTCCCCCTTCATGGGAGCCGGTAGCCGCTGCCGGTCACGGTGTCGATCGGGTCGGGCTCGCCGAGCTTGCGCCGCAGCCGGCCGATCGTCACCGTGACCGTGCGGGTGAACGGGTCGGCGTTCTCGTCCCAGACCCGCTCCAGCAGGTCCTCGGCGCTGACCACGCCCCCGTCGGCGACTAGGAGCTCCTCGAGGATCCCCATCTCCTTGCGGGTGAGCGACAGCGGCCGGCCCGCCCGGCTGACCCGGCGGCGGGCCCGGTCGAACATGATGTCCCCGCGGAAGATGACCGGGGCGGTGGCCGGGGCGCGCCGGGCCAGCGCCCGGACCCTGGCGATGAGCTCCTCGAACGCAAACGGCTTGCCCAGGTAGTCGTCGGCGCCGAGGTTGAGGCCCTGCACCCGGTCGCCGACCGTGGCGGCCGCGGTCAGCATCAGGATGCGCGCCGCCGAGCACGAGCCAGCCAAAGTAGCGCAGACCGCGTCGCCGTGGACCTTGGGCAGGTCCCGGTCCAGGACCACCACGTCGTAGGGGTTCATCAGGGCCTTCTCGATCCCGGTCGGCCCGTCATAGGCCACGTCCGCGCCGATGCCCTGGTCACGGAGGCCGTCGGCGATGTCGTCAGCCAGCTCGGCGTGATCCTCGACCACCAGCACCCGCATGGGGCCATGATGCCCTGCCGGACATCACACGGACATCACATAACGCCACCCGGCTGCCCCAGCCGCCAGCACCCGACCTGGCCTTTCGCGCAGCGGCGGGCCCAGGACCCCGCCCAGGAACGGCGCCGCACGTGATCTCGGTGTGATGCCCGGCGGCGTATAGCTGCGGGTGAGCGGGCACGGCGCCCGGCCGTGAGGAGGAACACCGACCGCATGAACGCCATCGACGTCAACGGCCTGGGCAAGCGCCCCGGACCCGGACAAGTTCCGAGTGCCGCTGCCGCGGCACCGGCGGGGAACTGTATTGAGGACACCTAGATGAGGATGCTAGAGCTCCGGCAGGTATCCAAGTCCTACGGACAGGGCACCGCCGAGGTGCACGCCCTGCGCGAGGTCAACCTGTCGGCCGACGAGGGCACCATGGTCGCGGTGATGGGACCGAGCGGCTCCGGCAAGAGCACACTGCTCACCATCGCGGGAACGCTGGAGGAACCGACAGACGGCGAGGTGCTGATCGCGGGGGAGCCGGTCGTGGGCATGTCCGGTAACGCCAGAGCCCGGCTGCGGCGGCGCACGATCGGGTACGTGTTCCAGGACTTCAACCTGCTGCCCGGGCTGACTGCGGCCGAGAACGTGGCCCTGCCGCTTGAGCTGGATGGCCTGTCCGCCCGCAAGGCGCGCGTCGCTGGCCTGCGGGCGCTCGAACGGCTCGGCTTGGACGAGCGGTCCGCGCACTACCCCGACCAGCTTTCTGGCGGGGAACGGCAGCGGGTGGCGATCGCCCGAGCCATGGTGGGCGAGCGGAGGCTGCTGCTCGCCGACGAGCCCTCGGGCGCGCTGGACTCGGTCAACAGCGAGGCGGTGATGCGCCTGCTGCACGACGCGTGCGAGGACGCCGGGATGACCGCGGTGGTGGTGACCCACGACGCGCAGCTCGCCTCGTGGGCGGACCGGGTGGTGCTCCTGCGGGACGGCCGGGTGAGCGATCAGACCGTCCAGGCGCCTGGCCATGATTCCCTGCTCGCGCCGGGGGACACACGATGAGCACGGCGCTGACGGAACGGCCGGCTAGCCGGAGGCCGTTGAACGGGGGCGTTCCCGCCCGCCGCGCGGTCATCCGCTGGGCGGTGCGGCTGCTGCGCCGTGAGTGGCGGCAGCAGTTGCTGATCCTGGCGCTGATCACGGCGGCGGTGGCCGCCACAGTGGTGGGCTCGGCGGTCGCGACCACCACGCCGAGCCCGGCGACCGCTGCCTTCGGCACCGCGCAGGACCTTGCCACGTTCACCGGGCCGGGCTCGCGCGTCGCCGCGGAGATCGCCTCGATCTCTCGCCGCTTCGGCGCGGTCGACGTGATCGAGAACCAGACGTTCCCGGTTCCCGGCTCGATCCAGACCTACAGTCTGCGCGCTCAGAATCCGCGCGGGCCGTTCGGGCAGCCGATGCTTTCCCTGATCAGCGGCCAGTTTCCCGTCGGTGCCGGCCAGGTGGCGGTAACCAGCGGGCTTGCCTCGGGCTTCCATCTCGCCGTCGGCAACTCGTGGACCGTCGGCGGCGTGACCAGGAAAGTCGCCGGCATCGTGCAGAACCCGCAGAACCTGCTCGATGAGTTCGCCCTGGTGGCGCCCGGCCAGGTCACCGCGCCGACGCAGGTCACGGTGCTGTTCGACGCGCGGGACGTCCCTCCGTCGGACATCGGCCCGACCGTGGCGACCCCGCAGACGGTGGCGGCAAAGGCCCTGTTCAACCCGGAGACGATCTCGCTCGCGGCGGTCGTTCTCGGCATGCTGCTGATCGCCTTGGTCGGGGCGGGCGGGTTCACCGTGCTGGCGCGGCGCCGGCTCCGCTCGATCGGCATGCTCGCCGCCCAGGGCGCCAAGCGGTCCGATATCCGCCTCGTCGTGAGAGCCAACGGCGTCGCCACCGGTGCCGTCGGGGCGGTGGCCGGGTTCGCGCTGGGCCTGGTGGCCTGGCTCGCCTACCGGCCGCACGTGCAGGCCAGCGGCCACCACGTGATCGGCGTGTTCCAGTTGCCGTGGACAGTTATCTGGGTCTCGATGGTCCTGGCCGTGCTGGCGGCCTATGCCGCCGCCGCGCGGCCCGCCAGGGCGATCGCCCGGGTTCCGGTCGTGGCCGCGCTATCCGGGCACCCGCCCGTACCGAAGCCGGCACGCCACCTGGCGGTTCCGTTCGGCCTCGGCTTTCTGGCTCTCGCGTTCTTCCTGCTCGGCATCGCCGGCTCCGGCGTCGGAACCAGCGCCTCCGGGAACAGCACAGCGCAGCTGCGCGAGGTCGTGCTCGGATTGATCGCGCTCGTGGTCGCCGTGGTGCTGCTGTCCCCGGCCTGCCTCGCGGTGCTGGCCAGGCTCGGCCGCTGGACCCCGGTCATGGTGCGGCTCGCGCTGCGGGACCTGGCCCGGTATCGCGCCAGGTCGGGCCCGGCGCTGGCGGCGATCAGCCTCAGCGTGCTGATCGCATCCATAATCAGCGTGGTCAGCGGCGCCCGGTTCGGCGACGCGCTCGACTACGTGGGCCCCAACCTGACGTCCAGCCAGCTCATCGTCTACCCACCCGGCCACGGCAACCCTAACGGGCCTCCGCCGACCGCGACCCAGCTCGCCACGACGAGAACGACCGCGCAGCGCATCGCCGCCTCGCTCGATGACCGTTACATGATCACGCTCAAGGCGCCCAGCGGCAGTCTGCAGTATGGCGGACCGGGACGGGGCTTCTCCGGCACCACCTACGTCGCGACCCCGCAACTGCTGAGCGCGTTCGGGATCACGCCGACGCAGGTCAACCCCGGCGCCGACTTCCTCACCATGCGGCCCGGCCTGTCCACGACGCAGCACATGCAGCTCTGGGATACCCGCAAGGTTCTCCCGGACACGCCCTGCACGCCGGGCGGCTGCCTGGCCAACCCGCCTATCCAGGAGATCAGCGCGCTCCCTTCGGGGACCTCGGCGCCGAACACGGTGATCACCGAACATGCCATGCGGGAGTTCAAATTCACGGCGACCACGACCGGCTGGCTGATTCAGGCACCGGGCGGGCTGACCGCCACCCAGATCACAAACGCCAGGCAGACCGCGGCCACGGCCGGGGCGAGCATCGAGACCGTCAACAACATCCCGTCGTACGCGCAGGTCACCGCGGCGGCCACGATCTTCGGCATGGTACTCGCGCTCGGCATCCTCGCGATGAGCATCGGCCTGGTCCGCAGCGAGACCGCCAGCGACCTGCGCACGCTGGCCGCCACCGGGGCGAGCGGCACCGCCCGCCGCACACTCACCGCGGCGACTGCCGGCGCGCTCGCGCTGACCGGGGCGCTCGTCGGAACGGCAGGAGGCTATCTCGCGGCGATCGGCTTCTTCAGGACCAACAAGCTGGACCAGCTCTCAGAGCTGGGCAGCATTCCGGTGGCCGAGCTGGTGTGGATCCTGGCCGGCATGCCGCTGATCGCGGTAGCCGTGAGCTGGCTGCTTGGCGGGCGCGAACCGCCCGCCATCGCCCGCCAGCCACTCGAATAACCGAGTTGACCCGACCCAACGGCTAACTCTGGCCTGCAGGTCATCCGGTCCAGCCGGACGGACCCGGATGAGGCGCGGCGGAGCCATTCGGGGGCCCTAGCACCGCCTCTTGACTCGCTTCGATGGACGCTGCCGAGCATGCGGGTCTGACAGTTCGGCTGCTGTATCCACAGCCAGGCCGGTACTCGTCTGCTTGTCCACAGCCGGTTCCTTCGGCCGGCGGCCCGGGGCCGTCCTCCGGCACGCTCAGGAACCGGAGGTGGTGAGGGTGAACTTTACGGCTGCGCAGGCAGGCAAGGCAGGTATGCCGGACAGCCCGTGTGATCGCCTGATGTCGAGGCCAGGGGCCGGGGGGTGACGGCCGTGGCGGGCGAGAAGGAGCGGTTCGCGCGGATCGCGCTGAGTTTCGTGGCTGAGCCGGGTGATCTGGTGCTCGGCGCGCTGCTGCGGGCCTGCGGCCCGGCGGAGGCATTCGCGGCGATCTGCGACGGTCGCCCTCCTGAGCCCGCCGCGGCCGGGCACGGGGGCGTCGCCGGGCTGGGGCGCGCGATCGGGCGGTGGGCGGCCCGGCTCGGCGCGGTTCCCGCCGAGTCCAGGCTGGCCGACTGGGAGCGCTCGGGTTACCGCGTCGTATGCCCGGGCGATCCGGAGTGGCCGACCCAGCTGGACGTGCTCGGTGACGCCCGCCCGCTGGTGCTGTGGTTGCACGGCAGTGCGGACCTGCGCTTCGCGTGCCTGCGCTCGGTCTCGGTCGTCGGGGCGCGGGCGGCGACCGGCTATGGCCAGCACGTGGCTACCGAAATGGCAGCAGCGCTGGCTGAGAGAGGCTGGGCGGTCATCTCCGGCGGCGCCTACGGCATCGACGCCAGCGCGCACCGCGGGGCGCTCGGCGCCGAGGGGGTGACCGTCGCGGTGCTGGCCAGCGGGCTCAGCTACGGCTACCCCAAGGGCCACCACGAGCTGTTTGCCGCCGTCGCCGGGCAGGGAGTCATGATCAGCGAGTGGCCGCCCGACCGGGCGCCGTCCAGGCCCGGATTCCTGGTCCGCAACCGGGTCATCGCGGCCTTGAGTTGCGGCACGGTCGTGGTAGAAGCTGCGCTGCGCAGCGGGGCGCTGAGCACCGCCCGGCACGCTAGGGACATCTCCCGCCCGCTGATGGCCGTGCCGGGGCCGGTGACGTCGCGCCAGTCGGAAGGCTGCCACGAGGTCATCCGCGAGTGGGGCGCCGTGCTGGTGACCCGGGCCCAGGACGTCATCGAGAACGTGTCGCCGGCCGGGGAGGGACTGGCCACCAGGCGCCGCGGCCCGGCCTGCTCCCGTGACAACCTGGATCCGGAGACCACCGCCGTGCTCGAGGCCATCCCGGCACGCGGCGGCGCGGGCACCGCCGCGATCGCAATCACCGCCGGGGTCGACCTGAACACAGCGATCCGCTGCCTCGGCGCGCTGGCAGCCACCGGCTTCATCGAACGCTGCCCACGGGGCTGGCGGCTGCGGAAGAACGCCTGACACGCGCCGCGGCTACCGGAACCCGGCGGGAAATCACCGCACACTTGGGACATGAAAGCCACCGCGCCCGCCGCTGCATCGGAGCCGGGGCTGCCCGACTGGGCCGTCGGCCGCCTGGCCGCGTTCGAGCGGCACCTGACGGCCGAGCGCGGGCTGTCGGCGCACACGGTGCGCGCGTACCTGGGTGACGTCGGCGCGTTGCTCGAGCATGCCTGCGCGTGCGGCCTCGACGACGTCGCCGGGCTGGACATCCACGTCATCCGGGCCTGGCTGGGGGCGCAGCACGCCAGCGGGATGACGCGAGCCACGCTGGCCCGCCGGGCCGCGGCCGCCCGGGCGTTCACCGCCCTCGGGTACTCGCGCGGGTGGCTGGCCAGCGACCCGGGGCCGTTGCTCGCCACCCCCAAGGCAGTTCGTCATCTGCCGGACGTCTTGGGCCAAGACCAGATCGCCGCGGTGCTCGCGGCCGGCGAGGCTGCGCCGCAGGACGCTGCCGAACCGCGCGAGGCCGCAATCGCGGCGCGGGACACCGCGATCATGGAGCTCCTTTATGCGTCCGGGATCCGGGTCGGTGAGCTGTGCGGGCTCGACGTCGGCGACATCGACGACGGGCGCCGGACCGTCCGCGTCCTCGGCAAGGGCAACAAGGAGCGCGTCGTCCCGATCGGCGTTCCCGCGGCGCGGGCGGTGCGGCGGTGGCAGGAAACCGGACGTCCGCTGCTGGTCACTGAGCGATCGGGCGCTGCGCTGTACCTTGGCGCGCGCGGCGGCCGCCTCGACCCGCGGACGGCGCGCCGGGTTGTGCACGCGAGGATCGCCGCGGCCGGGTCCGTCCCTGACGCCGGGCCGCACGGCCTGCGGCACAGCGCGGCGACGCACCTGCTCGAGGGCGGCGCGGATCTGCGCAGCGTGCAGGAGATCCTCGGCCACGCGTCGCTGTCCAGCACCCAGATCTACACGCACGTGTCGGTGGAGCGCCTCCTGGCGGCCTACCGCCAGGCACACCCGCGGGCCTAAGCCTCTTTGGCCGTACGCGCTTTATACTGGCGGGGCCTCGCACCGCCCGCGCGCCGCGCGCGCACGCCGCGTGCCGTCGGCTCTCTTCTTGCACGGGGACAGCTTCGGCGAACCGGCGTCCGCGCCTGCGGGGCATGTAGACTACGCAAGGGCTGTCAATGTCGCGCAG
>Ga0209333_1000138_pt1 | contig 40677 bp, 33 predicted proteins | sample BlaSpr_A8_OM2_O3_FD_187982 | JGI IMG/M metagenome (GOLD analysis project Ga0209333, IMG submission 187982) | Forest soil microbial communities from Thunder Bay, Ontario, Canada - Black Spruce, Ontario site 2_A8_OM2_O3 (SPAdes) (version 2) | ecosystem: Environmental > Terrestrial > Soil > Boreal... | reverse complement strand
CCCCGCCGTTACCGGCGGGGCTGAAGTTGGCGGGTTGGCGTGGCGGTGGGCTAATTGGAGGAGGGTTTCGAGATCGCGGTGTACTCGACGAAGCCGTCCACTGTGAGGGTGGCTGTGTTTTGGCCCTGCGCGATCGTGCCCGTGACGTGAGTGGGCTGTTCATAGATGACCAGGCTGGGCGCCGGCCCGGTGGCCAATGGGTCCGTGCTCTGGGCGTCCATCACTAGGGAGACGGCAACGTCTCCGTTTTGCGCGGTAAAGGTCGACTCGACCGGATAGGGGATGTTATCCGCCGAGTCGAAAGCCCACTTCGTATGGGTCAGGTTATATTGGCCGGCGGAGAAAACGGTGCGCTGGCCGGCAATGTCTACGCTGGCCGTGCCGTTCGGATTGCCGACGATGTCTCCGAGATCGAAGGTCATGCCGGGCAGGGAGAACTGCGCCCAATTCCAGAGAACGGTCTCGAAGTTCCACTGGCCCCAGTTGTGATCGTGATAGCCGGAGCAATCGATGTTGTAAGTCCTGCCGTCAACCGTCAAAGTTCCGGTTACTCCGGCGCGCGGCATGTAGATCAGCCAGCTCATTTCTTCCCAGGCGGCGGGCGCGGCGTTGATGCGATTGTCCGCGAACCAGGAGGCCGCGTCGCGGTCGTAGCGCAGGTTCCAGCTCAGGCGTCCGTCCATGGTGGCGCCCGAGACGAGATAGGTGTCTGGGCTGGAAACGGAAATGGTGTTGGCGCCGAGGGTCACGTCAGCCGCCGAGTAGGAAGCAGAAAACGCGCTCAGCGGATAAAGATCGCTTTCCGTCACGATGTTGGAGCCTTGATAGACCACGGCGGTGAGATCGCCGGCTCCTTCACCGGTGAGATTCAGCGGGTCGGCAACTTGATAAGTGAAGATGGCTTGGACGCCGTCCTTGGCGTCGTACACGTTGAAGTACCACCACTCGTTGTACGCGGCGTTCAAGGGCGATCCTTCCCAGTATTTGAAGTGATAGGCGTCGGCGACTTCGCCGGATACGGGTGTTTGCGCGTGGGCCGCGAAGGCGGCGGCGAGTAGCAGAGCGGCGGCGGTTTTGGTTTTGGTGAACATTTCGATCTCTCCTTTAGCTTCGAGCGGGCCGGCGACAAGCGCCGTCCACAAGGCCAGAATAAGCGGTGCAGCCGGGGCGGCGATATAGAGATAACTACACGAGCGGCCGTGCGTAACCACACGGCTGCATGCGTGGCGAGCACGCCGAGGAAAACAGCGCGGCTGGTGACTTTGAAGGGAAACCAGGCCGGCCGCTGCCAGAGCTTCAAACCACCAGAGTCGCCGAACGGCGGCAGGCAGAACCGTTCTGCGGCCTGGCGCCCGGCGATGCGCCAGTCGCTTCGGTGAATTCGCAGCAACTCGGACCTTTACGCGCTCGACTTGGATCTACCTTAAAGTCAACCTCCCGACCGGTTGGGCTGCGACCCGACGGCTCCGAATCCGGACGGATGCTTTGCTGCTTGCCTGCAAGTGATTGAATCAATGGCGGGCCGCCGCCTCGTTGGCGACTGGAACGCCAGAGTCAAGTTAGGGCTCCAACTAGACTGAGGAAATTGGTAACCGGATCTCGGGATGACCGCGTAGCCAGACCCAAAGCGGGTCACGACAACAATCGCGCTGATAATAGAATCAACAATTTACGACGCATTCCTGTGGAGAGAACGTTGAACCGTGTTTTTGGGGCGCCAAAATTCCCATTTCGCGCCCAGCCCCAGGTATCTCCTTTTCGTTTCTATAGCTTTCCGTCCTGCCACGCGGCTCTTTCGACGACCACCTGGGGCAACCGGCACCCGCGTCGCTTTCTGGATATCTTGGAGCCTCCACAGTAGTGCATCTCGTTCACCGCGCCATGCGGCGGAGCGTTGGTCGAAGAACTCGGCGGTGATGCGACCGTCCAGTTCGTCCATGTACATCGTCTCGATCCGAGTGTTGAGCCGGTCGTGGTCGGCTTGCAAGCGCTTGATGGTTTGCACCCGCGCGGCCTGCTCCATCCGATCTGAGATTAGCACGGCGCCGGCAAGCCACTCAAGGATGGGTGGGGAGGTTTGCAAACTTCGGGCCAGTAGGTCTGCAAGACTTGGTTCTGGCTATGCCAGCGTAGGACAGGCATCCTTGCCTGTCGTGGGGCGCTGCGGTTGCTTCATCAGTGGCACGTTCATCGGTACCTCCGCGGCTAGTGACCTAAGAGCCGCAACATAAAGTACTTTATATTGTAGTGCCGATTGCGCTTCATGTCAATATTCCGATCTGCAAGTTCTAGCGAACGACCTGCAAAACAGAAGCAACAGGAAATCCGGAGTCGTCTTTGCGAACTAACTTAACTAAGGTTATCGCGCCCAAGCCGCGGTCTTCACCGCCTCACCCGCCGGGCACTCCGGAATCTTCACCTCCGGCTCCTTCGCCGGCCTTGTCCCCGCGCAGTGGCAATAGTCCGGGTACTCGTCGGCCCCGGGATTGTTGCGGTGCACCTTCAAATATTCAATGATGGCCCATCGCTGCTCGTCGGTGAACTCCGGTCCGAGCACGCCGTCCCTGGGAGGCGGCATATCCTTGGCGTCGATAACCACCGTCTGCGCGTCCTCGTTCGCAACGCAGGCGGCGCCGGTCGGCGGCAGCGCCCTGCTTCCCGCCGTGCCGCTAAACTCGTGCCCGCTATTCGAATTCCCCGCGATGGCAGTGTCAAAGACGAAGCCGCGCTCGGTCAGCGGCTTTAGGACATATCCCACGTTTTTGACGTCAAAATCCTTGGTGCCCGTGAGAAACGTCTTAATCCGTTTGCCCGCCGGCAACAGGAGCTGGTATAGATTCGGCACGGACCCATTGTGCAGGAATGGCGGCGTGGCCCAGATCCCCGCCAGCGGCCGCGCCTTATATACCGGCGGCGCCTCGGGTATGTCGATCTCGCCGAAATAGCCGTCGTCCACTCCGCGCCCCGGCGGATACCGATCCGCGGGAACGAAGCGCGGGTCCTTGCGATATTGCTGGCGAATCAGCAATCCGAAATAGTTCAGCCCAAAGCCGATCGGAACCTTACGCATATCGATGCTATCCAACGTACTGCCGATCTTCACCTCGCCGGCGCTCTTCGCGGCGTTCCACTCCTCGGAACCTGGCTTGAGGAGCGCCAACTCGCGATTCAGATTCTCTTCGAGCAGCGGCCGCACCAACTGCCGCGCGTCATTCGCGGTAAGCCCCGTGGGAGTCAGATCGAGCACGTTGTTCGCGAAATTGTCCGCCGTCTTCGGATCCGTTCCGATGTCCGACGCCTTCAGCGCCGGCACGATCCAATGCGTGTCGTGGGTCTTGCACGGAGCGTCTACCGCCAGGCTCGACGCATCCCCCAGCCGGGGTCCATGGCACTTCACGCAATACTGCCGGAACAACGCCTTGCCATAGATCGCGCGCTTGCAGTCGATCTTGCCCAGCAGGCCGTCGGGCCACTTTGGCGGAGCCAGCCACCATAGGGTCTTTTCGATTTGGTACAGATTTTCAATCATGGTGCTCGCCTGATAACGTTCCGGGGCGGGAATCGGACTACCATAGTTGTTCAGCAGCGAGTAGGTGGCGCCCACCCCCATGCCCTCGCCAACATTGCGCGCCAGCGGATGCCGCACGGAAGCGCCGTACTGCACCCAGTCGAATTTCCAGATATCCCACACCGGCGGGTAGCTCACCGGCGCGTCGCCTTTGCGATAGTTGGCGGGCGAAATATGGTCTCCGAATACGGTATTGGAAATGCGGCCGAGCGCATCGGTGCGGCCGTAGCCCTCCGCTACCGGATACAAATTCTTGGACAAATCGTTCCATCCCTGCTTTACAAATGTCGCCAGTACTGCGTAGAATTCGCTGCGAAGCGCTTTCTTACCGTCGGCGTAGTGTTCTGCGCCGAGGACATTCCTTGCAAACCGGTTAAACTTGAACGGATTTACATAAGTGGCGGTCATCGACAAGATGAGGTCCGGCAGAAAGTCGCCCAGCTTCATATCGGTGAAGGCGTGCATGGCCTCTCCGCCATCGATGCGGATGGCGATGCGCTGGCCGTCTTTCCAGGCGTTCAACTGACCGGTGTGACAGGCCGCGCAGGTAAGGTCGAGTACGTCGTCCTGCAACTCGCCGGCAAAGCGGCGCGTGAAGCCGACGGGCAACTGGTGCGGATTCGCCGCGGAAGGCTGGAGGTCCACCAGGAAGCCGTATTCGCGCATGTGGTCCGGATCGGCAAACCGTTTGGCGCTCCAGGGACGCTCCAGGTTCACGAACCAGCTATAGCGCAGGCCCTTGATGGAGGTACCTTGCGGGGTGTAGTAGAAGGTTTGGCGGGATGGAGCGTCGCGGCCCTGGCCCCAACCCTGATCGAGGTAGACGATATCGTGCACGGGTTCCCTGAGCGGAACCTTGGAATTGGGCCAGAAGGATGCGGCTAACAGTCCGCCGAACAGAAACAGCACCAGCGCCACTGCGGCAAGGGCAAGTCCCTTCACCAACTGCCAAAGCGTTATGCCGCCGAGACGGCGCGGGAAGGTCCGGATCGCGTCCAAAATTCGCATGGCGAGATTGTACACCCGTTTCGCCCTGCGTGGGTAGAGTATGAGTGGCTATGAGTGGACGCCGTGGGATTCCAACTGGGCCGCGACCGTCAGGAAGCGGTGCCGGCGGGGCCGTAGTCGACATCATCCGGCAACTCGTTCGTGTCGCCGCCGGCGTGGTAGGGGAAATGCTTGGCCAGATCCTCGCCTACCGCCTCGATTCCGGCGACTAGGCCGCCGGTAAAATCGCGTTGCCTAAACTTCGCGGACACGGTGCGGACGATGTGATGCCAAAACTCCTGGCCAACCTTCTCGTGGATGCCGCTGCCGCCCAACACGACGAACTTGCGGCGCGCCGGTACGACGAAGAATAGCACGGCATTACGATCCTTCGTGGCGGTCATGCCCAGCCGCTGGAATGCCTTCTCGGCGGCTTTCCGCACATCGCCCCAGAACAGCGGCGACACGGAAACGCGGATCTCGCCGGAAGTCCGCCTCTCGGCTTGCTGAATGGCTTGCTTGATCCGATCCTTGTCGATGGTCACCATGATCCGCTGGCACCTCCACCGCCGGACCGTCCGCCGCCGCCGCCAAATCCGCCACCTCCGCCGCCGCCACCACCACCGCTGCCGGACATGATGCTGGCCAGGAAGTAGAAGGCGAGCGTCGGATGCGTAATCGCCAGGGCCAGGATCAGCAGCCCGACGATGCCATAGAAGATCCATTGAAACAGGCTCCAGGGCTTGGAGTGTTCCGGAGTCCGCGTGGGTGGAGGAGCATTAGCCTGCCCGCCGATGACTCCAATCAGCGAGTCGATAGCTGCCGTCACGGCGTCGTCGGGATGGCCGGCCTGAATCCGAGGCGTCATCACTTCGTCGATCACACGGAACGCGGTCACGTCGGGCACCACGGCTTCGAGTCCGTAACCGACTTCGATCCTCATCTTATGATCCTGGGACATGATGAAAAGGGCCAGCCCGTCGTCCAGGCTCTTCCGGCCCACCTTCCATTTTGCGAAGGCCCGCACGGCCCAGTCCTCGATCGGCGCACCGCCCGTCGTGGGGGCGATGTAAACAATCAACTGATGGCCGGTGGCCTGCTGGTATGCGGCCAGGCGTGCATCGAGTGAGCGCACCGTTTCCGGCGACAGGAAGTTTGCGGTATCCGTGACCCATTGCGTGGGCGACGGAGGGATGGGTGTTTCAGCCGCGTATAGGAGCGCCGTCGAAACGAGGACGATCGGGAAAAGCCAACTACGGCGCACAAGCAACTTAGAACTTTACCTCGGGCGCCTTCTCGCTTCCGGATTGCGCCTGGAAGTAAGGCTTGGTTGCGAATCTGTCGCCGAAGAAGCCGGCGATCAGCACTGCTGGAAAACTGCTTCGGCGGGTGTTGAAGGCTTGCGCCGCCTCGTTGAACCTCTGCCGCTCGACGGTAATGCGATTCTCGGTGCCCTCAAGCTGCGCTTGAAGGTCGCGGAAGTTGGCGGTGGCTTTGAGCTGCGGATAGTTTTCGGTGACCACCAGCAAGTGCGAGAGCGCCGAAGACAAACCTTGCTGCGCCGCCTGATACCGTTGGAAAGCCGCCGGATCCTTGGTGATGTCCGCCATCGCGGCCGGTGTGACCTGGCCGACTTTGGCGCGCGCCTCGGTAACCGCCGTCATGGTGCTCTGCTCGAAGTTCGCAGCGCCTTTAACGGTCGCCACCAGGTTGGGCACCAGATCGGCGCGCCGTTGATAGGCGTTTTGGACCTGGGCCCATTGCGCTTGCGTGGCCTGATCGAGCTGTACAAGCGAGTTGTAGATTCCGCCTATCGAAACTGCCGCGATCAGCACAAAGACAACTAACGCGCCGCCACAACCAAGGGCTATGTTTTTCCCCATTTACTCTCCATTCTTCGCTTCGGTTTATTGGGCTTCCACCACGCCCGCGCAGCTTTGCAATTAGCCGTGCAATTAGCGGCCGGCGGCGTTTCTTGCACGCTTGACAATCGTTTCGGCTTCGTCCAGCAATTTCTTGCTATGTTCATGCAGCGCCCGGTATTTGGCGGACAAATCGCGCGCCGCCTCCCCTCCAAGTTCGCCGCTGCGCTCGTAGAGGTCCTCGCATTTCTCTACCAGTTCCTTGCCCGCGTCGATGAGGTAATCCGCGACTTCTTCTCCTTTGCGGACCAATCTGCGGCGAGTTCGCACGCCTGAATCGGGCGCCAGCAGCAGTGCTGCCGCCGCGCCGATCGCGGCTCCCAGCAGGAAGAATCCCGCCCGGTCGCCTGCTCTTGTGTCGCTCATAGTGTCTCCTTAGCCTAAAGAATCGTTCTCCATCCGAGCTTAGCGCGCTTTCCGTCCACGTCGGATGACTGTGCTTAATGACACATGGCGCGAGATTTGGCGGCTTACGGGTCCAGAGGACCTGCGCAGACCAGTGCCGGTCTGCCCGACAATGTCTGCCCCACACCAGGCCAGACCCCTCGAATGGCGATCCGGCGATTGCTATGATGGCGGCTGGAACCTTTGGACCGCTCCATGATCGGCGAAATCCTCGACGCCAAATACCGCATCGACAAGCAACTCGGCGCGGGCGGCATGGGTAATGTCTACCTGGCCATGCATCTGGGAACGACCCGCGTCGTCGCGGTCAAAGTGATTGCTCCCAGGTGGGCGGCGGAAGCGCAGTTTCTGGCCCGTTTCCAGCGCGAAGCACAGGCGTGCGGACGCCTACGCCATCCGAACATCGTCAATGTCACGGATTTCGGAATCGCGAAAGCGGCCGGCGGCGACATGCCATACCTGGTGATGGAATTTCTCGACGGACAGACGCTTTCCGATTTTCAGAAAGCCAATCCGAGGGTATCGCTGCCGCTGATCGCGGACCTTCTGGACCAGATCGGACTGGCTCTTGGGGAGGCACACCGGCATGGTATCGTGCATCGCGATCTGAAGCCGGACAACATCTGGATGGAACCGAACGGCCGCGGCGGATACACGGTGAAGGTGCTCGACTTCGGTGTGGCCAAGGTGAATTTACTCGGCGAGTGGGCGCCGCGCTTGAAAGAGAAGCCGGAGGCGGGCGCGCCGGAGACGGTAGTACCGCGGCCCGCCACGTCCATGCCGTCCGCCGACGAATTGGAAACGGCCGTGATCGATATGACGCCCGAGGCCCGGCCGGCGGAAGTCCGCACTGGATCCGAGGAGACCGAGACCATGGCTATCGCCCCAACCCCGTCCGGCTCATCCTCCGGATCGTTCGATAGCGGCGCGGGAGCGCATACCATGCCGGGCAGCTTGCTAGGAACTCCCGCGTATATGTCGCCGGAGCAGGCGTTTGGCAAGGAGATCGATTTCCGTTCCGACATCTATAGCCTGGCGGTGGTGGCCTACTCCCTGGTTTGCGGCGAACTGCCCTTTACCGGGAAGACCAGCGAGTTGTTCGAATTTCACCGGACTGGCAATGCTCCTTCGCCCGCGAGCCTCGGCAAAGTTCCGCGCGACGTATCGGACGCGATTCTCGCCGGACTCGCGCGCAATCCCGAGGACCGCCCCGCCTCCGCAATCGCGTTTACGCGGCGGTTCCATAACGCGGTGGACGCCGAATTTCTCGCGCTTCGGAGATCGAAAGCGTTTCTGCTGCAACATCTCGCTGCGTCTGCCCTTCTGCTGTTGCCGATTTACACAGCCATCTTGTCGATAGCTGCCGTGCTGGTTTCGTTCAGCAGGAAACTACTGCCGGTTCCGGCCGGTCGAGTGGTGCTGGTCCCCCTGGCGGCGGCGATTCTTTTCGTTTTTTGCGACAACGTACTTCGTGCAGCGGCGGCGCTAATGGCGGTGGACGAACAAGTCCGCGTCAGGAAGTTCTTATCGTTCCGCGTCTTCTGGAAGCTGCTGAGGACGATGCCGGTTCTGGTGGCGACGCAGGCCCGGTCCCTGTTTTTCTTCGGTCCCGGTTGGGTGGCCGGCGATTGCCTGTGGCCGGTGGTTTGCGTGGTGGAGAAGCTGTCCGGGAAGGCGGCCATTCAGCGTTCGCGAGATTTGATGACCGGGTTGCGGTCCGCCGGACGAGCCCTCGCGATTCGCCATTTAGCGCTTGCCGCGTTCGCGATTGCGGAGGTGGTCAAGTCGCTCGGCTTCCTGTGGCAGAGTGGAAAGATGGAGCAGGCGAATGTGGTGGTCACCGGAACCTGGTTTCCCATATTTGCGTTGTATGCAGCGGCTCCGCTGTTTCTATACGACCGGACTGCTGCCAATGAGACTGGTCCGTTGCTGCAGTTAGACCGCACTCCGGAGGTGCGAATCACGGCGCGGGCATTTTCCGTGAGTTCGACGATCTGGCTGGCGGCCTTGGCGATCTACCTGATGTATCAGCCGATCAAGCTATGGCTGTTTGGCGGGCGGTGAGGGGGCTGGGGTCAGCCATCGCGCGCCTCTTCGGGGTCGCAGCCCGCGCGGCGTTCTGCTATCAACGTTTGAGCCTTGGAATCGTCTAACCTGGCGAGGTATTTTTATGGTTCGAGCCGTCACGATTTTGGCGGTATGCGTCACTGGGGCGGTTTACGCGCAGTCTACGGTAGGCCAGCGGTTTGAAGTGGCCTCGGTAAAGCCCAGCGGCGCCGATTCCAATTCTTCTTCCGGGATCAAGACCGGGCACGGCCATCTCGACGCGAATAATGTGACCCTCAAGCGCTGCATCATGGGCGCCTATGGCGTCGGGCCGCACCAAATTTTCGGCGGTCCGGATTGGCTGGAATCGGACCGCTTTCAGATTTTGGCGAAGGCCGATCAGCCGATCAACGAGGATGCCGTGCTGATGGCGATGCTGCAAGACCTGCTGGCGGAGAGATTCAAGCTGGCGTTCCATCGCGAGACTAGAATCATGCGGGCATTCGTCCTGGAGGTGGCCAAGAAGGGGCCAAAGTTAGAGAAAGCCGAGGCCGGCGAATCCGTAACCAACACATCAACCAACAATACCGGCGCGGTCGTGGATGCCCATAACACCGACATGGACTCGTTTGCCAAGATTCTTTCACGGAAAATGGATCTGCCGGTAGTCGATAATACGCGGCTGGAGGGCACCTACAATTTCAAACTGCGGTGGACTCCCGAAAGCGCCAGGCCAGGGGACGGCGCGGCAATGGAAGGGGCTTCAATTTTCACCGCGATTCAGGAACAACTCGGATTGCGCTTGCGTTCGCAAAAGATAACTGTCGAAGTGCTGGTGATCGACCACGCGGAAAAACCCTCAGAAAACTGAGCAACAACTGCGCGTCGCTCACTGAGCGCCGGACACGCCTAAGAGCCAGAACCAATGACAATCGCCGCCGGAGCGTTGGTCTGATCGGCGATGCCCGTGCCGGGTGTCACCTTTTGGGCAGGCGGCGAGTCCGGCTGGGCGGCGCCGATCGCGATCGATCCGGAGTACGCCACAGGCGCTCCCGTACCGTCCGTTCCCAACAGACGCAGTCCGTAATCGCCCGGTATAAATTGATTCCCGTCGCTTCGCTGGAAATACAGATAGCCGTTCGCGATATTCGCCCCGTACTGCCCGGAGATGGTGGTACCGGTTCCAGGCTCGGTCAGCGTCACTTGCTGCAGACGTATCGGCGCCGAGAGTTGGAGCATGACGATTATCCAAACGTCGCCGCCGGCAGGCGCCCATTGAAAGGCGGTATTCACACAGCCCGCGATTTTCGACGTTGTGCTGAGCATCGTTCCGGCCAGAGGTCCCGTGTTCAAGGGATACGCGGTGGCCGCGAGCGATTGCGTTCCCGTAGACGTGGCATAGCTCCAGTACGCCTTGCCAGGCGGAGCGATCGAACCCGAATTCGCTCCCGGCCACTCCGTGCCGAAGCTGTTTTGCGCCAGCAATGCGCCAGGACTGTCCGGCGGCCCGATGTTATCGTCGTATCCGACAACCACTTGTCCGTGACCGCTCTTCGGGATCGTGTCAGTCCCGCAGATGACGCCGTTGGTAAACGTGGGATGCCCGTATCCGGTCAGAACCGGCCCGGAAAACGCGACGGCCAGCCCATTTGAAAGCAGTTGTTTGATCAAAAGCAGCGCGGTTGCGGGATCCTTAGAGATATTAAGAGCCGCGAAGCTGCCCAGACGGAATCGCGTCATGCCGGGATAGCTGGGATCGAGCGGAAGGCCGCTCAGGTATTTACAATCCGGTTTATACTGAATATCCAACGCGCTGGGTGAACCATGCGCAATCAGATAGTCGAGGTATGGAGTCGCCAGCGAACCTTTCGGGCAGACTCTGTTCTCCTGGTGATGCATATAGTTGTACAGAAAGGCTGCACTGACCTGATTACCGGCTTGGGACGTGTCCCACTTAGGGGGGCCGTTCATACGGAGCGCAGCCGTGTAAGACCCGAGCCCATATCCGAACGACTGGGCTTCACAAGACCCCGGACTTCCCACATGTTCGGGTGTCCCTTGCGTCGCGACAGGCGGAGTATTGCTCAGGGTCACAACGGCCGCAAGGGCACATGGAGCGCCGGGCGCAAGAAAAGCTTGAGGAGAAGCACCTGCGGTTTGGAGTCGAATTCGGGCGCATAGAGCAACGACCCGAATCCGTTCACCAATTCTTCTGCCATCGCGTGAGCGGCGGACATAGCACCTCCCTGAGCGGATTTTAGCTGTGCGCGAGTTTGTTGTCAATCCGGTAGCCGTATTGTTTTACGGGCAAACGAGAACACATTGCTCGTCTTAATCCGCAAATAACGGTTTAATCTTCGGAATTGAGCATCTAGCGGACAGTCACGTCGAGCAGCGTCAGCCAATACTGGACGGATTGCAGCGCAAAACCTATCAGTATCAAGCCGACTCCGACGACGCCCATGCGCTTGGCCGGTATATGATCGGCTGTCCATTCGACGAAAGGAGTGCAAGAGCCCGAGATGGCCGTGACGATGCCAATTACCAATCCGGCTTCCAATCCGAATGACAGGGCCCTGGCGCGCTGGTGTCCGATGAAGGCACTGATATATCCTGCCAAGGCGTAACCCACGGTCCGATTCACCGCGGCGAGGAACTGCAGCCTGGTCATACGCGGCCGCTTCGCCGGAGCATAGTCGACGGTCGGCCGAATGCCTACCCGATAAGCGGCTATCTGTCCCACTGTGCTGAAAGCGCCAAATGCGACCCCGAATATGGGGCCGAGCAAGTAGGCAGCGCCGAGCGCGAAGCCGCATCCGCGGATAGCGCTCATGGCCGCGTCATACCACAGTCCGGGTTTGGGTCCGTGCCGCGCGGCGCGCGAAAACTCCCAAGCCAGTGTAATTCCGTGCGCCGCTCCGCTTGCCAGACCGAATACGGGCCCCAGAATAACGCCGTATCCGGCTCCGAAAAGAACGCCGTAGGTGACGCCTCTGGTCAGAGTCCGGAGGGGGCCGTGTTCCCCTCCCAGAAGATCGTAGGCCAGGTACAGCGCCCCCAGCACGTCGAGCGAACTGCCGACGATGCTAACAACCGCGAGCGTGTGTTTGTCGATAGTCAAGCCATACCTGCCCGCCGGCGTGGCGTCACGGCCCTATGCAAGGCGTCGCGCCGAAAGGGAATCCGGGCGATGGTTCCGTGCGTCATCGTCGATCGCGAGACGTCCCCATCCGCGGGTGTGGGATGCGTTTGGACTTGGGAGGGGTTGCCGCCGTTGGTTTCGGCCATCAATCACCATTTATACACGGCTTTAGCTAACAAAGCCGGTCGGGCGGTTCGGGCTTCGCGCCCGAAATGGCTACTCGCCGCGGTAGAAGCCAGAAGTGCTTGTAGTGTTGCGCGAACCGGCGATCGTCCAAAGGGTCGAATCGTCGAGTCGAGGGCATTACGGGCGGCGCTGGATTGGATCTCCTCCGGAAGGCGCCGGGGTGCAATCACTCCCGACGTAATCCGCCGCTTGCGCGCGCTTGCCCAGGGGCGGATCTTTGGGAAACGGCGAATGGAAGAAGTACGACAACGAATCGTCGAAATCCTGCCAAGAGGGAAACCCAGACTTCGATTCGTACCAGTCTTTTTCAAGAAGAGGGCCGCAGCCATCCAAACGCTGTGCCGCAGGTATCGCGTTGCCACCGCGAAGCGATGACTATCCAGGGGGGCCGCGGGCGTAAGCGCCGGCGGTTTACGCAACCGAAGCCAGATTCGCGGTTTGCCGGTCCAACTGACGGAGCAAGCGCTGAATTGCCTTCACTTCCTGCTCCTCAAAATAAGGTTCGCCGCATTGGCCGCACACCCATGCGGGAACCGCCTCCAGGGACAAATGGTAGCCCTTGCGGTCGATGTGAAACGGTGCCTGAGTTTTCCTCATCTTTCCCCGGCAGTACGTGCACTTCATAAAGGCCTCCTAATCCTGCACTCCCCATCCCATTCATCTATTTCCGGTACGTATGCCGTTATGATGGCAAGATATTCATCCCTTGGAGAACAGACCACGTGGATCGTTCGCCCACCGTCACCCAATCCCGACATCAGGCAGCTATGACCGCGGGCGTCCTCGGGATAATCCTCAACTATTTCTCCCCGCAGAACAACTCGGCGCACCTCCTGCACACTAATCATTCTATCCGAACGAGACATTTGCCTGACAGCATGCGGGAGGAAAAGCAGCTTTTTCCAAGCGGCGGCGTGGACCAAGGACGCGATCTCGCTCATACACAGGAGCGGCCACCTGCATCAGATCGATTGACGCGGTCCGCAGAATTCGATTGTACTCGAAAAAGGTCGTGCTCCATCTCCTATCGCCGCGCGATGTCCCAAACGATTAGCCGGAAGGCGCAGGTTCCACCGACCGGATGCTCCGGCCCGCTCCAGCCTTTTCGGTTTCTTGGTTGCTGGTAGCACCTGAGATGGTGTATTATACACGTAGGGTGTTGTTGGCATATGCAGCACTCTGGTGGAGCCAGAGGGAATCGAACCCTCGCCGGTGCAACTGGGAAGGAGCGCGGCGCACCAAGCTGGCCCCAGTTTAAGCAGAAGTACGGGTAGGGCCGTCTGCTAACGGCCCTACATCACCTCCCGCCTGTTTACATTTCGCCAGTTCGAGTGCGATCCAACGCTCTTTGTAGTCCTCCGGCCATCCCATTTTCGAAGCGAAATGTCGCGCCGCGTCGGCCCTACTCGGCCATTCGCGCATATCGGTCGGAGCCTTATTTCGCGCGAGCATCCAGGTAGCCCAAGCGCCGGATTTTTCAGCCAGAATAATCTGGGTCTTGGTATCTATTTGTCCCTGTTGGCGCATCTGATATCCCGGCGGCAACAGGTCCACCCTCCACTCGCGGAGGAGGAATCTGCCCCGATCTACCCGTACAAACAGCTCGGGCTTCCGACTCAAAGCTGTCCTTACTGTTTCCGCCGGGGTGTCCCCGGATATCGGCCAATCCAGCGCCTGGAGCATTTGCGCGATCTCGGGAGCCGTCATTGGTCGTTGCACAGTTGCTAGCACCTGTTGCGCGCCCATCCAGATCGGCTGGTCGATTCGCTCGGACTGTGATGTCGGATGCATCGCTACTGCTGATCGCGCAGGAGAACCCTGTAATGACGTGTCGGGGCTCGTATTGGGATCCTCCTTGTAACCCGCGGCATCTTGCTCTACGGCTCCGATTCGCTCCAGGATTGTTTCGATTCCGGAGATGGATGCCTTAAGTTCAACGCGCCGCGCCATTAGATTCTGCATATTGGCAAGTTCCAGCTCAACGATGCGTAGGTCCTGCTTAACGAGGTCAAGGGTGGCCCTTAACGAGTTGAGGCTTTCTGCTCTGTCCACGTGTTAAAGGTACCACGGAATCTGCCACCCAGTCAACTGCATGAGTGAATATGCATGAATGATATTCTGCCGGCCCACGAGGCGGTGGATTTCATTTCGGGCTCCAGACCAGCGCTATCGATCAATAGCTGCAAAGGCCAGTCGGGCGGCCCCGCCACAGCCAGGGTATGATAAATAAGAAGGCCTCCCCGCCCTATGCCCCTGAAAACCGATCCGGACCTGGGAATCAATAGCTGGCTCGAAGACGAGTTGTATCAACAATATCTGAACGACCGCACCGCAGTGGATGAAAGCTGGAAGCACGTCTTCGAGAACGCGCCCAATGGGCACGCGGAAGTCCCCGCGTCTCCGCGTCTCCGCGTCTCCGCGTCTCCCGCGCCCGCCCCCGAAAACCTCCAACCCCTGCGCGGCATCGCGGCCAAGATCGCCGAGAACATGAACGCCAGCGTGACCATTCCACTGGCCACTTCGCAGCGCGTTATCCCCGTCAAAGTGATGGACGAGAACCGCCGCATCATCAATCAGCACCGCACGCTGGTCGGCAAGAGCAAAGTCTCCTACACGCACCTAATCGGCTGGGCCATCCTCAAAGCCCTGGAAGATTTTCCCGGCCTGAACCACGCTTACGGCGAATCGAACGGCCAGCCCGCTCGCATCGTGCATCCGCAAATCAACCTGGGCATCGCGGTAGACGTGGCCGGCAAGGACGGCGGCCGCAACCTGCTGGTGCCGAACATCAAGAACGCCGGCGCGCTGGATTTTGCGCAATACGTCGCCACCTTCGACGGCTTGGTAGACCGCGCGCGCAAAGGCAAGTTGGCGCCCGCGGATTTCCAGGACACCACCATTTCGCTGACCAATCCGGGCACGGTCGGCACCATGACCTCCAGCCCTCGCCTGATGATCGGCCAAGGCGCCATCGTCGCCGCCGGCGCCATCGACTATCCGGCCGAATATCAGGGCGCTGCGCCCGAAACGCGGTCGATGCTGGGACTCGGCAAGGTCATGTCGATTTCGTGCACTTACGATCACCGCATCATACAGGGCGCGGAATCCGGCATGTTCCTGGGCAAGGTGCAGGCGCTGCTGGATGGTGCGGACGGCTTCTACGAAGAGATCTTCGCGCACCTGAAGATGCCCCATCAGCCGGTGCTCTGGGAACTCGACCGGCACGTGATGCTGCCGGGGGCCAGCGGCCGCACCGCCGAGATCGCCAAGGAAGCCGGCGTGCTCCAACTCATCAACGCCTATCGCGTGCGCGGCCATCTGATCGCCGATCTCGATCCGCTGGGCGGTGAGCCTACCAACCATCCGGAGTTGGATCCCGTCACCTACGGCCTCACCATCTGGGACCTGGACCGCGAATTTCTCACCGGCAGCCTCAGCGAAGCCATCGGCGAGCATGGCCCAAAGCCCGTCGCCACATTGCGCGAAATCTTGGAGACGCTGCGCCAGACGTACTGCGGCAAAATCGGCTGCGAGTACATGAACATCCAGCATCCCGAGCAGAAGCGCTGGCTGCAGCACCGCATGGAACCGCAGGCCAACAACTGGCCGCTCGACCGCGACACGCGCGTGCGCATCCTGCAGGGCTTGCTGAAGGCCGAGGAGTTCGAGCATTTCCTGCATGCCCGTTTCGTGGGCCAGAAGCGTTTCGCTTTGGAAGGCGCCGAAACCGCCATCCCCATCCTCGACGAACTCCTGGAACGCGCTGCCGCAGGCAATGTGCATGAAGTGGTCATGGGCATGGCGCACCGCGGACGGCTGACCGTGCTCACCACGGTGGTCGGCAAGCCCGTCGCAGAGATCTTCGCGCAGTTCGAAGGCGAGATCGACGAGGCCAGCACGCAAGGTTCCGGCGACGTGAAGTATCATCTGGGCGCGCGCGGTGTCTATCGCTCCGTTGCCGGCCGCGAGGTGCTGGTTTCCGTGTCGCCCAATCCCAGCCACCTGGAGGCCGTCGATCCGGTGGTGGAGGGCATTGTGCGCCCCAAGCAGGACCGCCTCGGCGATACGCACCGCGAGCGCGTGATTCCGCTGCTGATCCACGGCGACGCGGCGTTTGCGGGACAGGGGGTAGTTGCCGAGACGCTCAACCTTTCGCAACTCGATGGCTACTGCACGGGCGGCACTGTGCACCTGATTATCAACAATCAGATCGGCTTCACCACGCTTCCCGACGAAGCCCGCTCCACGCCTTATTCCACCGACGTGGCGCGCGGCGTGCAAGCGCCCATCTTCCACGTGAACGGCGACGATCCCGAGGCCGCCATCCGCGTCGCGCAGATCGCCTTCGATTACCGCCAGCAATTCAAGAAGGACGTGGTGATCGACATGTTCTGTTATCGCCGCCATGGCCATAACGAAGCGGACGATCCCAGCTACACGCAGCCCATCCTGTACCGGAAGATCAAAGAGCACCCCTCGGTGAGCAAGCTCTACGGCGAGCGGCTGGTGCGCGAAGGCGTGCTGACAGCCGAAGAAGCCGCGGATATGCGCAAGGGTTTCGCGCAGAGTCTGTCCACCGCGTACGATGCGGCCGAAAAAACCAGCGAGCGTTTTGAAGGACAGGAGTTGGCCGCGGTTCCGAGCGACGAAATCGCCAGCTTCTGCCCGCGTACGGCGGTGAATAAAGCGACCATCGATCGCGTGATCCGCGCGCTCACGCACTTTCCAGAAAACTTCCACCTGCATCCCAAGCTACGCGGCTTCATTGAGCGCCGCCGCGAAGCGATCGATAAAGGCGGACCCATCGACTGGGCGTTCGGCGAAGCGTTGGCATTCGGCACGCTGGCGCTCGAAGGCACGCCCGTGCGGCTTAGCGGCCAGGATTCCGGACGCGGCACGTTCAGCCAGCGGCACTTGGTTTTCTGGGACTCCGAAACCGCGCACAAGTATACGCCGCTGCAGCATGTCTCGCCGGATCAGTCGCGCTTCGAAGTCTTCGACAGTTCGCTGAGCGAGTACGCCGTGCTGGGCTTCGAGTTCGGCTACAGCGTGGCCGATCCGCTGACGCTGGTGCTGTGGGAAGCCCAGTTCGGCGATTTCGCCAACGGCGCGCAAATCCTGATCGACCAGTTCATTTCCAGCGCGGAATCCAAATGGGGGCAGCCCAGCGGACTGGTGCTGCTGCTGCCGCACGGTTTCGAAGGGCAAGGGCCGGAGCACTCCAGCGCGCGCATCGAACGGTTCCTGGTGCTGTGCGCCGGCAACAATATGCAGGCCGCCAATTGCACTACGCCGGCGCAATATTTCCACTTGCTGCGCCGCCAGATGTACGGCGGGGCCGACCGGCGCGGCATGCGCAAACCGCTCGTCATTTTCACGCCGAAGAGCTTGTTGCGGCATCCCAAAGCGGTTTCCACGGTGGGCGAACTGACCAGCGGCGGCTTCCGCGAGGTGCTGCCGGATACCGGCGCCGTCGATCCCGAACAAATCACGCGCGTGGTGTTTTGTTCCGGCAAGATCTACTACGACTTGCTGGCTGCACGCGAGGCGCGCCGGGCGAATCACGTGGCGCTGGTGCGCATCGAGCAGTTGTATCCGTTCGCCGAAAGCGACGCCAATGACGCGCTGCTGCGCTACCCGCTGACCGCGGAAGTGGTGTGGGCGCAGGAAGAGCCGCGCAATATGGGACCGTGGCGCTTTATGCAGGAGCAGTTGCAGCCGCTGCTTGCGCTCACGGGCCGCGAGTTACGCTATGTGGGCCGTGCGGAAAGCGCCAGCCCGGCGACCGGGTCGGGGCGGCGGCATCAGGAGGAGCAGGCGGCCATCGCGGAGGAAGCCATGTCGGAAAGGCCGCTGATCGAATCGCGGCGTGTGCGGCTGATTTCGCGGCGGTGATTCCACCAAGCGTGGGGTTACTTAACCGCGGTCGATCAAGAGAAAATGGACATGGCACGGACAGCAACGTTAACGATGCTTCTGGTGATGGCGGCTTCTGCGGCGATTCCTGCCGATGTCGGGACGACACAAAGCAACGTGCCGTTGACCTCCGATGAAGTCGCGGTGTACCGCGCATTCCTCGAGTCGTACGCTAAAGGCAGTCCAGGGAGTGTCAATCTCGGAAACAGAACGACTCCCCTCGAACTCTCTGAGAGCGACACGAAGAACTGTCTGAGGGGCATTCGTTTGAAAGGCCAGTCGGGACGGGCTAGGACAGTCCACACACTCGATTCGTCCATTATCGCCGGCACGAAGACCGTGCTTGTGGATGCGGAGCACCAACGCGCTGTCGTTGAAGCTAACGACCCCGGCAACACGATTCGGAAAGGCAAGACTGTCACCGACGCCGTCGGCGCGGCCTTCGCCTTGGGGCTGCTGATTGTGTCGGAAATAACTTTCGACGCAAACCACCGGTGTGCTGTAATGGCTTTTGGCTTCGTCTGCGGCGCACTCTGCGGACATGGCGCCGTGCTGGTTTTTCAAGAAGGTTGGCGGTGAGTGGCAACCCGACGACCGCCGCTGCAGTCGGTGGATCTCCTAAACAGGCAGAGCCCCTCACGCAAGCCACAGCGCATTCTTGGAATCCACGCGATGACTGTTAGCCTATGCCGATAGTCGGCGGATCGCGCGTGCCCGCCTATAACAGCAGGCTGCTCAAGATTCGGCCCGACCGCCGCCCGCGATGCCCAACCGGCGGCCTAGTACGCACCGCCTCAACCGCCCCCACCGACCCTTCCCGCTAACCAAATCCGAATCGCCCTTACCCTACCCAACCATAGTGGAGGAAGGCGGCGAGCGTCCCCGACGTGTGCCGATTTTGCCTGTTGACAGCGCTGTACACTCATGTTACCATTTAGGTAATGTATTAGCTTAACTGTGAATTACCCACCGGGGAACACATGGACATTTATGTGGACGACAACAGCTTGCGCAAGGCCATCGAAGAAGAGGGCCTCTGCAAACGGCGCTACGGTGCGGACATGGCGAAGAAGCTGAAGCTGAGGGTGACGGCACTGCGGGCCGCAGAATCCCTAGCGGACTTTTGGCCCCCGAAATCAGGGCCCGAACGATGTCACGAGCTAAAGGGCGAGCGCGCGGGCACTTTTTCCGTCGACTTGAAGCAGCCATATCGGCTGCTGTTTAAGGCGAGCGGGTCTACGTCGTTGGAAGATTCCGATGAGCAACAGCGGTGGAAATCCATCACGGCTATTAACATATTGGCAATCGAGGACACCCATGGATAGCGTCTACGGAAACAGCCTTAAACCGAACGCCGTTCCGCATCCCGGCGAAACGGTTCTGGAGTACCTGGACTTCTACGGGTGGTCGCAAAGAGACCTTGCCCGCCGCACTGGTCTCACGCCGAAGACCATCAGTGAGATCTGCAACGCGAAGGCGCCGATTACGCCGCCGACTGCGCTCGCCCTGGAGAAGGCCTTTCAGCGGCCTGCGCACTTGTGGCTGAACCTGCAACTTCATTTCGACGAGGCTGAGGCGCGGCGTCGCGAACTCGTCAAATCGCCGCAGTGGGACGAGTGGGCCCGAAGCTTCCCCCTTAAGGAGATGAAGCGGATGAGATTCTCCCTGCCGCCCGGGCGTTCCGATGCCGACGCTCTCCTAAACTTTTTTGGCGTGTCCTCGCCCGAGAGCTGGAAATCCGTATGGAGCGCCTCTGCAGTGGCATATAGACAGACCCGCACCGCGCATTCGAGCGAGGCGTCCATCGCGGCCTGGGTTCGCGAAGTTGAGATCGTTGCAAGAGGGTTGGACCTTGCGGAATTCGACGAGAGCCGCCTGGTTTCGTCAATTGAGGAGCTTAGGCGCCTCACCCGAAAACGCGCAGACGAGATTATGGACCCGATCCAGAAGATCTGTGCGGAAGCTGGCGTTGCGGTGGTTTGGGTGCCGGCGTTAATGAGTAGCGGCATTAGTGGGTGCGCACGTTGGCTGACTGGGAAAAGGGCGCTTGTGGGCTTGACGCTTCGGTACAAAACTGACGACCAACTTTGGTTCACCTTCTTCCACGAGATCGGGCACATTCTTCTTCATAGAGGCAAGCGCTCTTTCGTAGTCGACAACGCGGAGGAGGATCTGTCCGATCAGGCCATTGACCCTGAGATGCGGCGGTACGAAGAGGAGGCCAGTCGTTTTTCGGCTGACACACTGATTCCGCCTGGCGCCCTGGCCGACTTCCTGAGAAAAGGATCTTTCACGAACGAGGCGATTCACGATTTCGCCGAAAGCGTCGGCGTCGGGCCGGGGATAGTCGTGGGCAGGCTGCAATTCGATGGCTTCCTGGCTCGCCACCAAGGCAACGCACTGAAGCAGAGAATCAATGAGAATTTCGTCGAAAAGAAGTGAGCGATACGGTTGGAAAAATATTCATAACCCGAAGCGGCTACGATACCCAACTCGGAAAACACGTAAAGGATCCGTACCTGGGGCCGTGTCCGACCCTTGGTGCCTGTCGGCCCGACATACGACGCCATTCGGCTCCGCATGCGTGAGGACGGCCAACTCACGGGGAACATTATTGTGGACGCCGCAGGCAAACAGCACGAACTCGACTGTCACACGTCCTTCGACAGCCGCACCAAGAACTACGTCATCGGCAAGAATCTTATCGTGTTGGCGACCCCGGATGAGATTGCCGCAGGAAGGAGGCAGACGTTAGATGCGCTCCGCGACATCCTTCAGAGGGACGGGCAGCGGCCCGTCGACGTTGTGGGACACTGGGGCACACGGCTGACTGAAAAGCAGGTCGTTCAATTGCGGGAGTGGCTGGCCGGGCTGAAGGCGGCCTCAAACTAGGCGGCGGGAACGATGCCTTCGGCCCTGGCGTTTATTAAGGAGAGCCATATGAAATCCAAGAAGGTTGGCGGTGGAAAGGCGTATGCTCATCGCCAGCAGCCCCTATTTCCTTCGGGCGACGAACCTCGGGACGCGCCAGCGGATCTTTCGCAGGACTGCCAGGTGGTCGCGGTCGGCAAGCGCAGGGACGGTGCAATGCGCTATGGTGTCTTCGGCACAAGGCCGACGCGACGGCGAAATATAGTGGACCGGCGAAGCTCTGCCGCGCCTCGCATATCCCGCCAATTAGCTCGTCCGATACACTGGCACTGAGAATCGAGGAGCACGCAGGTGGGATCGCCCTCTGGGGCGCTGTCCCACCGGTCTACGATACAACAAGGCTACCAGTGGATCGGGGCATCCACGTTCACGCGCGCGCCAGACACGGTGCGGAGAAAAAAATTGACCGCACCTTTTTCGCGCTGTGCGAATTTTCGGCTCCCGGCTTCCCGAGGCGGGCGTCTCCGTCTCAGAGCTCGATGCCATTTATTACATGGCAACTTCGATATTCGGATACGAGATGAGGCACATCACGTGTCCGTATTGCGGCGAAGCGCACCTGGACCGCGACTGGTTCAGCGTCCATCCCATCGCCGGCATCTCTGCAGGCACTTTCCGGACAGCGAGATCGGTATTGGTAATCCGATTTGCGGCGTCCGCGATGCCTGTGGCGCTAAGACGCTCCACCCGAGGCCGTCGAAGAAAGAAGTACACATTCGACAGGAAGAGTTCCCGGGATGGATTCAGATCTGGGGCTCGAATCCAGCCTTCATTTGGACCAGCGAGGCCGCCGAGGAGGAAGGCATTCATGTACACGCATTCAGCGGGGATAGGGACGAACCCGAGTTGGATGAAACATACTCTGTGGTCGCCATTGACGGAGTAAACCTTGACCCCGCGATGGTGCGTATCCTGATGGCGCAGATGATCCTGCCGTCTCTCAAGAACCGCGTACTGTCAATCACTTGCCCAGCTTGCCTCGGTGTCCAATTCAGCGTTGGGGAATTCGCATTCACCCCCTCTGCTACAGAGACCTGCGCGCAATGCGGCAACCAATTTACGGCGCCGGGCCGGTTGCGCAAGATCGTCGCCAATCCGCTTCCAGCCCTGCTAGCCCGGGTTGCTGAAACGGCTCCAAGGCAACCCCAAAAGCACGATCTCGGCTTAATGCGTGAGACACTTTGACCACGTCCGTACTGGCCGCGCCGGACGGGGCCGGTCTACAGCCATCACCCCACAACCGGCCCCATTCGTAATGCGCGGTTGGCAGGTTCGGCTATCTTCGGTTCACCAGGCAAACGACCTCCTTAGTGCGAAACATGCCCGTTGGCGCCGAACGAATTGCGGAGGCCCCAATTCGAAAGTATCGCCGCTGAGATCCGCTCGAAGCATTGACGCGATCCGGCATCGGCTTACGCGTACAATAGTAACGCAGAGCGCCCTTGAACATGATCCTGTCGGTAGTGTTCCGTTAGCAAAAGGAACACTACCAATCCTGTCCCCCGCGTCGCTCAAGGCCGTGGACGACGCCGGCCATTACGACCGCGCGCTTCTGCCGGATCGCGAATGACCCCGGCGACCGCGGTCGTCCTGGACGCTTGCGTACTCGTCAACTTTTCTTTGCGCGATACCCTACTGCGTATGGCGGAGCCCCCCAAACTCTACGGGCCGCGCTGATCGGAGGAACTATGGCTAAGACCCTATGCACCTTGGAGCCGAGGCTGGAATGGTCTACTTCGCTCACATCGTACTTTGAGCGTCATCTCCGTGCACATTTCGTGCGGATGCGTGGGTTACGGGCCACGAGCGCTAATCCCAAGAATGACCAATGACCCAAAGGCCGGAATGTTCTGGCCGCGGCCGTGCAGTGTTCGGCCCCCCGATGCTTTCCTGATCGCCCTGTACCGCCAGGAAAGCGCGATTGTCAGAGCGAAGCTAACAGAGCAGGCCGCGGACCGGCGCCGTAGCCTGATAGGTTAGTTCGACATCACTTCGCCGGCGTTAGGGTTTGCAGGCGGTCCTTGCTAATCTTCAGCACAATCCCGGCGTTGCGGTCGGCAACTTCGCTCACCTTGTATTCCGCCGCCGTGCCAATAACCTGTGCAATCTCGGAGGGAGTCAGCTTGTAATCGTTCTCAAGCCATTGCGCCATGTTGGCAGTGGCTGCGCGGAAGGCGTCGTCGAGAGAGCCGGCCAGCCCCATGGCCATGATGTGGGTAGCGGACTCCACCCGCGGACTCATGATGGACTTGTGCGAAAGCAGGTCCACGGTGAACTCCACATCCATGGAGGTTTCCAGCGCGTTGCCGTTGAGTTCGCCGTCGCCTTGCGCCGCATGACCGTCGCCCACGTAGAGCAGAGCGCCGGGCACACTCACTGGAAGATAAACGGTCGCACCTTCCACGATTTCATTGAAGTCCATGTTGCCGCCCCAACGGCCGGAATCGCCGGTACCCGGAGGAGCTTGGGCGGAACCGGGCGCGGCCGCCACGCATCCCAACATGGGCCGCAAAGGCACCGTATAGCGCGCCAGATGGTCGCCGGGTTTCTCGGTAGTGGCTACGCCGCGCTGCGGATCGAGATGCCAGCGCACGTTCTTGAAGCTGTCCTTCATCTTCACTGCCAGGTCGCTATCCAGGCCTCGGCCGACGATGCCGTCGTCGCTGATAGCCCAATCGCGATTCAGGCGCAGCCGCGTCAAATGCACCACCAGAGTATCTCCAGGCGCGGCGGTTTCAATGTAGAAAGGTCCGGTTTCTGGATTGCCGCCGAGCACCCGCGCAACACCTTTTTCGTCGGTGCCGCCGGCGTCCACGGTTGTAGTGTGAATCGTGTCCCCGGGGAAAACGGTGAGCACGGGCTTGTTCGCAGCCGAGAACTGGCGATGAAATATGGATGGCGTGAAGTCGAAGCGCTGCGGCGCGCCCGAGCGGCGCTGCGGAACCAGCGTGGCGGTGAACTGGTGCGTGCTGGGATGCTCTTTATCGTCGCCATCGACAAAGACGATGGTCCCGGACATGGCGCCGGATTGAAGAGTGGCGGTGAGCTCCTCAGAGCCGCCGTGCTCGTCTTTGGCCAGAAAGTGCAAGGCTTCGCCGGTGAGAGTTCCCTCCAGTTTGTCGCCGTCAAAGTTGCCGGTGAGCTTGTCTCCCTGCTGGCTGAGCTCCATCGAAAAATCGATGGGCGTGCCGTAGAAGTCGGCAACGGCGAACCATCGTCCGGCCACGGAGGAAGTTTGGGCCGGCAGAAGCGCAGGGATCAAGAGCAGCAGCGATAGATTCTTGGTCATGGTGACTCATTTTAGACGAGCACACATGCCGAAAGGTAGGTACTGCGGGCGATTCCGTGACGCCGAAGCGTTATTTATGATGACCGCCGTCCGCCGCGGCGGGCGCATTCACCGGCGCGCCATCGGACGGATGCGTCGCGCGGCTAAGCGGGATGGTCTGCACCGTACGCATCGCGCCATCCGCATCCGGGGCCATCACCTGAATCGAGGCGGTCACCTGCGCCTCGCGGAACGACAACAGCGGCTTCCGCACCGTTGCCACTCCGACCAGCAGGGCTTCTCCATCGGCTGCCGGAACTGCCATTCCGCCCGAGGCGAACGACGCCGCCATCGGAGTGTCCACGCGGGCCCCGCGTACGGCTTCGGTCACAGCCATCGCGACGCACGGTTGCGCGCCCGTGCCCGTACCCAGCGGCTGCAGCCTCACGGTCTTCTCCGCCGCCACGCCGCCAGTCTTCACGTTGATGAATTCCAGCGTCACATCCACAACACCCGTGCCGATATTGGCGGCGCACAGGACCAGATTCTGCCCCGGCTCCGCGCTGGCCGGTAAACTCGCCAGTCGAAAAGCGACCGGATTCAGACCCGCCCACGCACTTGCCGCCGTCGCCAGGGCGAAACATGTCAACCACAGCCGGAACTTCATACGGGATTTCATGACTGCGCTCCTTCCTGCGCGTGAGACGCGATACAACCCGGACCGGTTACCAACAGATCACAGGCTAAAGCCCGCCCCCTGCTATGCTGGAAACGCAAGAATCCAAATCATCCTAAATCGAGGTAACCGCCGTGCGCGTAGTGGCCGGAGTGGATCTTGGCGGAACCGCCGTCAACTATACATTAGTGACCCCGCAGGAGCAGTTCTTAATCGAAGGTCTGTGCGAGCATCCCGCCCGGTCCAAGGAGGGCCCCGAAGTCTGCCTGCAGCAGATCGTGGACGGTCTGAAGCGCGCCGTCGAGCAGGTGGGCCTGTGCGATGCCGAGGTCGTTGTCGCCGGTCTCGACACGCCGGGGCCGGCCAGTGCTGCAGGCGTCCTCAGCGCCGAAGGCTCCACGAACTTCGTGCATCGCGACTGGGGCGGGTTCGATATCCGCGGCAATCTGGCCGCGCGGCTGGGCGTACCGGTGACTTATTTAAACGACGGAAACGCAGGCGCCCTCTGGGGCCATTTCAACATCTTCGGCACCAACCGGGACGCCACATCCGTCACGGTGGTCATCGGCACCGGTTTGGGCGGCGGCGTCATTATCGATGGCCGCGACGTCAAAGGCCGCAAGGGATTCGGCGGCGAGTTGGGACACGTGCTGCTGCCGTATCAGAATATCCGCGGCATCGCCGGCCTGGTCCCGGAATGCAACTGCGGACGCATCGGCGATCTGGAATCGGTGTGCTCTCTCACGGCCATCGAGAAATCCTTTCTGCCGTATTTTCTGCTCCGCTATCCGGATCATGATCTGGGGCTGCTCAGTCTGAATAAGGCCGCCAAACTGGTGCGCGGCCTGGCCGAGAAAGGCGATCCCATGTGCCGGGAGATCTTCCGTGTGCAGGCGCATGCGCTCGGAATATTTTTCGACGAAATGATCAACACGTTCGATCCAGATGCGCTGGTGGTGGGCGGAGGCGCCATCGAGACCAGTGAAGAATTTCAGCGCTGGTTCGTCGGCGAGATTCACGCGGGCATGCCGCCGCAGCGCGAGGAACAGGTGGATATCCCGATCTACATCATGCCCAACGGCGATACCGCGGGCGCGCGCGGCGCGGCCATCGAAGCGCTGCAATACGCGCGGCAAAACGGGCTGTTATAAGTTGACATTCGGCTCACAACCCCCCGTGGAATCGTCCGAATCCGCGGGCAAGCAGTAGCGACATGCTCAAAATGCCCGCCCCGAGGACCAGCACGTGCCGGGTGTCGCGCAGATTGAAGCTTCCGACACGGCAGACCAGCAGGTAACCGATGGCGAGGTTGAAGAAGCCCCACAGGACATTGACCGTCGAGGAGGACAATCCTTCCCCGGGTGGCGATGCGAAGGGGCTCTGGAAGGCATGCCCGGAGATTCCATTGCCGAGATGCGGCAGAACGTTCGCCAGGAATGCGCCCCCCAAGAAATACGCCACATAGTGGTACCAACGCATGGTCGCCCTTTCTGCCTGCGAAGCCGATTCTAGCAGATCCCGGTTTGGATCTCTCGTATGGATGAAGTTATTCTGAAACGGATGCCGGAAACCGCCGCACAGCTTGACGCCATGTTCCCGAAGCTGGACGATGCGCAAATCGCACGCGTGTCGCCATTCGGCAGCCAGCGGCGCGCTGAACCAGGTGACGTTCTCTTTGATCGGGGAGATACGGACCACGGTGTTCTTGTGGTGCTCGCCGGCCGCATCGAAGTCGATAGCGTCGCCAACGGGAACGAGTCCATACTCCGCGTCCTGGCGCACGGGGAGTTCACTGGCGAAGTCACGCATCTCTCCGGCCGGCCCAGTCTGGTGCGCTGCCGCGCCCAGGAATCCAGCGCGCTGCTCGAAATCGACCGGCCCAATCTACGGCGGATCATGCAGACCGACGCCGCGCTCGGGGAGACATTCCTGCGCGCGTTCCTGCTGCGGCGTGTGTATTTGATCGCGCATTCCGTTGGCGAGGCGGTGCTAGTTGGATCCAGCCACTCGGGCGATACGTTGCGCCTGCGGGAGTTCCTCACGCGCAACGGTTATCCGCACACCTACATCGATGTGGAAAACGACCCGGATGTGCAGGCTGTGCTCGACCAATTCGAAATCCGCGTAACGGATGTCCCGGTGCTGATCTGCGGCGGGCACTTGGTGCTTCGAAATCCCAGCAACGCCGAAGCGGCTGCCCGCTTCGGTTTGAATGCGGGGATCGACGAAGGCGATGTTTACGACCTCATTGTAGTCGGCGCGGGGCCCAGCGGACTGGCGGCCGCGGTTTACGGTGCGTCGGAGGGATTGAAGGTGCTGGTCCTCGAGAGCACCGCCCCCGGAGGACAAGCCGGCGCGAGTTCCCGCATCGAAAACTATCTGGGATTCCCAACCGGTATTTCGGGGCAGGAGTTGGCTGGCCGCGCATTTGTCCAGGCGGAAAAATTCGGCGCGCAAATTGCAATCGCGCGATCCGCCCGTGGGCTCGAATGCGTCCGTCGGCCCTACACAGTCGGGCTGGACGATGGAGGATCGGTGCGGGGCCGCAGCATTATCGTTGCGGCCGGGGCCAAATATCGAAAGCTGGATTTGCCTAACATCGCTCAGTTCGAAGGCGCTGGGATCTACTATGCCGCTACGGTAGTCGAGGCCCAACTCTGCGGGAATGTCGAGGTTGCCGTCGTCGGCGGAGGGAACTCCGCCGGGCAAGCGGCCCTGTTCCTTTCGGGATTGGCCAAGCATGTCTATATTCTTGTGCGAGGGTCGGGGCTGTCCGACACCATGTCGCGATACTTGATCGCGCGGATTGAAGCGCGCCGGGAGATCACATTCAAGCCGTGGACCGAGATTGAGGCACTCGACGGCGGCACGCACCTGGAGCGTGTTCGCTGGCGGGATACAAAGACAGAAATAACCGAGACGCATGAAATTCAGCACGTTTTCCTGATGACCGGCGCCAGCCCCAACACGGAGTGGCTTGCGGGATGCCTGGCGCTGGACGAAAAGCATTTCATTAAGACCGGTGCCGATCTGGGACCCGACTGGCCGGCGAGCCGGCCGCCTTATCTACTTGAGACAAGCGTGCCCGGCGTCTTCGCGGTTGGAGATATCCGGGCCGGCAGCGTCAAGCGGGTCGCTTCGGCCGTGGGCGAAGGATCGATGGCCGTTCAGTTTGTCCATAAAATCCTGGTGGGTTCCTGAGACGGTACCTGCCCCGCAAGCGCGCCTTGCGATATGCGAACCTGAACTGGATATGAGCACACTCCAAAACCGCCAATTCAAGTTGACCTCCCGCCCCGTTGGCATGGTCAAACGCAGCGATTTCGAATTCGCCGCCGCACCCGCCGCCGAGCCCGGTCCCGGCGAAGCACTGGTGAGGGTGTTATACCTGTCGCTCGATCCGGCAATGCGCGGCTGGATGAATGAAGGCAGGTCTTACGTTCCGCCGGTTGGCCTGGGTGAAGTGATGCGCGCCGGCGGTGTGGGCCGCGTGGTCGCTTCCAACGACCCGAGCCTCGCGGTGGGCGATATGGTGGTCGGCGGTACTGGAGTGCAAGACTACGCGGTGCTCAAAGCGAAGGAACTGACTAAGGTCGATCCGCGCGTTGCGCCGCTCCCGCGCTATTTGGGCGCGCTCGGCATGCCTGGACTCACCGCCTATTTCGGCCTGCTCGATATCGGCCAGCCGAAAGAAGGCGAGACGGTGGTGGTCTCGGCCGCCGCGGGCGCCGTGGGCGCGGTCGCCGGGCAGATTGCGAAGATCAAAGGTTGCCGCGTCGTCGGCATCGCGGGCGGTCCGGATAAGTGCCAATACGTGGTCGAAGATCTCGGCTTCGACGCGGCGGTCGATTACAAGAATGAAGATGTGCGCGCGGGGCTGGCGCGGCACTGTCCCAAGGGCATCGACATCTATTTCGATAACGTGGGCGGCGAGATCCTGGATATCGCGCTGTCCAAGCTGTCGCGGCGCGCGCGCGTAATCATTTGCGGCGCGATTTCGCAGTACAACAACCCTGAGTCGATTCAAGGCCCCCGCAACTATCTGTCGCTGCTGATCAATCATGCGCGAATGGAGGGCTTTGTGGTCTTCTATTACGCCGCACGCTACCCGGAAGGCATGCAGGCGCTTGCCGGCTGGATGTCGGCAGGTAAGCTGAAGGCGCGTGAACACATTGTCGAAGGTTTGGAAACTTTCCCGGAGACTCTGCAAATGCTGTACCGGGGCGAAAATTTCTGCAAGCTGGTACTTAAAGTGGCGGACCAATAGGTGCACTAGACATGACGATTCGACGGCTTTCGGCAATGCTGCTATGGTTCAGCGCTTATAGCGCGGCACAGAATCCGCCGCCGAGCTTGACTACGATTTACAATTTCACGGGCGGTAGCGACGGGTCGGGGCCGACGCCTCTGACGGTCGGGGAGGGGGGCGTGCTCTACGGCGCAACCGCTAGTGGCGGCGGGTATGGCTACGGCACGATATATTCGCTCACTCCGCCCGCGTTACCCGGCGGTTCCTGGACCCATAGCGTGCTATACAGCTTCCAAGGCGGCAGCGACGGCGAAGAGCCCGGGACGCGTCTGACGATCGGCAGTGGCGGCGTGCTCTACGGCACAACGGGAAACTGCTACTCCGCCTGCGTCGCGGTAGTATACTCGTTGACGCCTCCGTCGTCGCCGGGGGCGCAGTGGACCTTCGCGGTCCTCGCGAGTTTTGGGACAGAAGCCGCGAGCAGCGTCTCGATCAGCCCCGGGGGCGTGCTTTACGGCACAGCTCCTTGTTCGGATTTGTGCGGAACGGTGTTTGCGCTCCTGCCCCCTGCGTCTCCCGGCGGATCCTGGACCGAGCGGACCGTCAAGAACGTCGGGACCGGGTCCGTACCAGCCGTAGGGTTGGCGATTGGGGCTGGCCTCGCGCTCTACGGCATCAACACCGGCTTCATAACGATTCCCGCTGAAGTGTTCGAATTGGCCCCGCCGGCAACTCCAGGCGGCGCCTGGACGGAAACGGTGCTCTACCAGTTTGTTGGAATCGTTTATGGCGCAACGGATTTGGCGATCGGCGGCGGCGGGGTGCTTTACGGAACCGTGTCCAGTAATGGAGGTGCGGTCTACTCGCTGACGCCGCCGGCGTCTACAGGGGGCGCTTGGACCCAGGCGACGCTGATCGAATTCCCGACGAACGGGATACTGCTCAACGGGGTAGTTCCAGGGCCGGTGACGGTGGGCGAAAATGGCACGGTCTACGGCACGACCCAATCCGGCGGAGATTGGGAGGCCGGCACCGCCTACGCTCTGAAACCGCCCGCTTCTCCCGGCGGCGCCTGGACGGAGATCGGCCTGCACACGTTTACGGGCAGCGATGGGAAGTCTCCGACGGGTCTGGCGATCGGCGCCGGTGGAGTTCTTTACGGCACCGCAGTGACGGGCGGGGCATACAGGGGATCCCCTTGCGCTGGCGGATGCGGTACGGTGTTCGCGTTGGCGGAATGAGGGGCGGCTTGCAGACTGGTCCGCAAGAGCGACCGATGTCACACGGAACGGGGATGAGCGCGCGCCATTAACGCGGGGCGGCGCGAACCCGGAGTACAATAGCTTGGGTCGAGTGAAGGTCCCGATTACGCATTGCCGGCGCTGCCTGGCCGGCAAACTGAAGACCATTCCTTACAGGGAACTTCGGCAGGTTCGCAATTCAGGTGGCGGACGACCGGACCGCTGCTGACGGCTGCGGTTCGGTAACGTCAAACAGGGTAGGATGAGAGAAATATATGAAATCGCAAAAGAGACTGCTTAGCTTCCTTCTGGTAACAGCCGTTTTCCTGGCGCCGGCGTTGTGTCCGGCTGAGGATCTGCCCAACGGAGTGAAAAAAGTGACCTCCGTCGAGGGCATCACCGAGTACAGCCTGAACAACGGGCTGCATTTTCTGGTGTTCCCGGATCCGTCCAAACCCACCATCACCGTCAACGTCACCTATCTGGTGGGCTCGCGCCAGGAAGGCTCCGGCGAAGGCGGCATGGCGCACCTGCTCGAACACATGGTTTTCAAGGGCAGCACCAACCACCTGAATATCATGCAGGAGCTCACCGAGCACGGCTGCCGGCCGAATGGCTCGACCGACTTCGATCGCACCAACTACTTCGAAACATTCCAGGCCAGCGATGAAAACCTGAAGTGGGCGCTCGACATGGAATCGGACCGCATGGTGAATTCCTTCATCAAGAAAGAGGACTTCGACAAGGAATTCTCGGTGGTCCGCAACGAATTCGAGATGGGCGAAAACAACCCGTTCAACGTGCTGTACATTCATACCATGGCGGCCGCGTATATCGCACACAGTTATGGGCGTCCGGTAATCGGGAACAAATCGGATGTGGAACGCGTGACCATGGACAAGCTGCAGGCGTTCTACCACAAGTATTATCAGCCGGACGATGCCGTGCTGACGGTGGCCGGAAAAGTGGATGAGCCGAAGGTTATCGCGTTGGTGAACCAGTACTTCGGCAAGATCCCGCGGCCGGCGCGCACGCTCACGCCGACTTATACGGTGGAACCGGTGCAGGACGGCGAGCGGCTCACGGTGGTCCGCCGGGTCGGCGAGATCCAAGGCATTTTCATCGTTTACCACACTCCCGACGGCGGCAACCCGGATCAGCCCGTGCTCGATGTGCTGGCGAGCATCATGGGTGAACAGTCGTCCGGCCGGTTGTACAAAGCGCTGGTGGATAACAAGAAGGCCACTCAGGTCTTCGGCAATGCGATGCAGTACAACGAGCCGGGATTGATCATGTTCGGCGCCATACTGAACAAGACCGATTCGCTGGATGATGCGCGCAAAACCATGCTCGCCACCATCGACGGTGTGGTGAAGGAGCCGCCCAGCAAGGAAGAGGTGGATCGGGCCAAGGCCCGCCTGGAAAAGCAGGTCGACATGACCCTGCGCAACTCCGAACAAGTCGGTTTGTTCCTGAGCGAGTACCTGGCGCAGGGCGACTGGCGGCTGATATTCCACGACCGCGACCTGCTGAAAAAGGTCACGCCGGAAGACGTGCAGCGCGTGGCGACGGCCTATCTGAAAACTTCAAACCAGACCATCGGCGAGTTCATCCCCGATCCCAAACCGGACCGGGCCGAGATACCGGCCAAGACCGACGTTGCAGCCGTGCTGAAAGACTACAAGGGCGAGGTAGCCATGGCGGCGGGCGAAGCGTTCGACCCATCGCCGAAGAACATCGAGTCGCGGATTCGGCGGTACACGCTGCCCTCCGGCATGAAAGTGTCGCTGCTGCAAAAAACCACGCGCGGCGCCAGCGTACACGCTGTGATCAGCCTGCACTTCGGCGACCTGGAGAGCCTGACGGGCAAAGACACCGCCGCCGGACTGGCCGGCGCCACGCTGATACGCGGCACGGCCCACAAGAACCGGCAGCAGATCCAGGACGAGATCGACAAACTGAAAGCGCAGCTCAATGTGAACGGCGGCACAACTAGCGCGACTGTCAACATCGAAACCACCCACGAGAATTTGCCCGCGGTGTTGCGGCTGGCCGGCGAGATCTTGAAAGAGGCCACCTTGCCAGAATCGGAATTCGAAGAGATCCGTAAGGAGCAGTTGACGCAACTCGATTTCGGAAGGACCGAGCCGCAGGCCCTGGCCTTCACCGAAATCAGCCGCACGATGTATCCGTACCCGAAAGGCGACGTGCGCGCAACGCTCGCGATCCCCGAGGAAATCGAAGAAGTGAAAGCCGTGAAGCTGGAAGACGCCAAGGCCTTCTATAAGCGCTTCTATGGCGCGTCGAACGGCCAACTGGCCGTGGTGGGCGACTTCGATACGGCCGAAGTGAAGAAGGAAATCGAAGCCATATTCGGCGAATGGAAGAGCCCCTCGCGTTTCGAGCGCGTAAAGTACGGGTTCCAAAGGATTGCGCCCGTGAACCAGACCATCGAGACGCCCGACAAACAGAATGCGGTGTTCATCGCGGCCACGCGGCTCAACCTGAGCAGCCAGGATCCCGACTATCCGGCCCTGGTGATTGGCAACTACATGCTGGGCGGCGGATTCCTGAATTCGCGGCTGGCTACGCGCATCCGCGTGAAGGACGGCTTGAGCTATGGCGTAGGTTCGAGCCTTACGGCCAAGCCCAATGAGAAGGACGGCGAGTTTCAGGCGTTCGCCATCGCCGCGCCGCAGAATGTCGCGAAGGTGGAAGCCGCGTTCAAGGAGGAGATGCAAAGAGCGCTGACCGACGGCTTTACGCAGAAGGAATTGGACGACGACCGCACCGGCTGGCTGCAGGGGCAGCAGGTGAATCGGGCGGAGGATAACTCGCTGGTGCGTACGTTGACAACCCGGGACTACGATGGCCGGACGATGGCTTGGGATGCTGAACTCGAAGCGAAAGTATCGGCGCTCACGCCGGAGGAGATTTCCAAAGCGGTGCGGCGGAATATCGACCTGGCCCAGGTTTCGATCGTGAAGGCCGGCGACTTCAAGAAGGCGGCAGCGGCGGGGAAGTGAGGCAAGGAGGGTTAAGTGGGCTACAGGATCGCGTGGTTCGCTGCATTGCTGCTGGGTATAACTACAACCGCTACGGCGGAGACGTGGATCAATGTGACCCAGTACCCCTTGTCAAACGGGGTTGAGTACCCTGAGGGAATTGCGCTGGGATCGGACGGTGCTCTTTGGTTCACTGTAGGAACCTTTTACGTCGGGCGCATTACCACCGGCGGTGTGATCACCCTGTACTCCGTGAGGGACTGCTGCGGTAGCTACCTCGGACAGATCACGCCGGGCCCCGATGGCGCTCTCTGGTTTACCGCGGCCTTTAGCTACATCGGTGCTACAGGCACCGGCGCCATTGGGCGGATTACCACTTCCGGCGTGCCTACCGCGTATATACTACCCACCGGTACCAGCGCCGGAGCAATTACTTCGGGACCGGACGGCGCTCTCTGGTTTACGTCGAACGCTATGATCGGGCGTATGACGACCGCCGGGGTGGTTACCGGCGAGTACCCCGTGCCGACCGATAGCCAATTCCTGGGGATCACCACGGGACCGGATGGCGCGCTGTGGTTTACCGAATACGAAGGCAACCAGATCGGGCGAATAACCACCGCTGGGGCGGTCACCGAGTACCCCGTGCCGACCGCCAATAGCGAACCGGAAGCGATCACGCCTGGACCCGACGGCGCGCTGTGGTTCACCGAATTCGGCGGCAACAAGATCGGGCGTATCACTACGGCCGGGGTGATCACCGAGTATCCCGTCCTATCCGCCAACAGCAGTCTTTCCGGTATCGTGACAGGCCCAGACGGCGCTCTTTGGTTTACGGAAGCATATGGCGACCCAAAAAGGGACGGAGCCATCGGGCGCATTACGACCGCCGGAGTGCTTACCGAGTATCCGGCACGCGGCCCAGGCTCGATCGCGGCGGGACCGGACGGAGCACTATGGTTCACGAGCTATTGGGCGAACGAGATCGAGCGCGCGCCGGCATGTGGACTGGGTCTCAGCGCCAGTTTCGCGGGCAGTACGCTTACGATGAACTTCAACCTTGGGATTACCACGCCGGCAACCTGGTACGGGCAAGCGCAGACGAGCGTGGGCAACAAGCAGCTCTGGTCCCAGTCGATCCCCGCCACGGTTCCACCGGGTTCCTTCACGCTGACATGGGGTCCGGGCTTTCCCAACGAAGGCACGATGACTATTGTTTCGGGTTTACAGTCCGCACCGGAACAGGGTTTCTGTTACGAAACGGCTACCGTCAACACCGCGCGCCCCTAACAAATAGCGCCGGGGAGCTACGCGGAGTCAGGCGACGTTCCTGTGGATTTCATCCACCGGCGCCCGGAACAGGCGCGTTGGATAAACCCATTCCAGCAACGGCGTGGTCATAAAGGTGGTCACCAGGGCCATCAGCACCATAATGGAGAACATCGCCGGAGAAATCACGCCGATATCCAGGCCGATGTTCAGGATCACCAATTCCATCAAGCCGCGCGTGTTCATCAGAACGCCCAGCGCGCCCGCCTCGCGCCAGGGCATGCCGGCCAGCCGCGCCGCGAACATGGATCCCCCCAGCTTTCCGGCGACGGCCACCACGATGACCAGGGCGCTGTACAACCAGATGCCCCGGCCGCCGCCCACGCCGATGCGCGTCCGCAGTCCCGTATAGGCGAAAAACAGCGGCAGCAGCAGCACCACCGTCACCGATTCGAACTTGTGCAACAGGTAGCGCGTGAACTCGGGAGCCTTGGGCATGATCGCGCCCATCAGGAACGCTCCGAAGAGCAGGTGGATGCCCAGCCACTCGGTGGCCAGCGCGGACACCAGCACCAGCACCACGATGACCGCCAGCAGATTATCGGTCAGGCGCTCCCGCTTGCGAAACGCACGCTCAAACGCGGGCAGGATGCGGCGGACGACGAACAGCATGAGCAGGACATAGACCAGCGATCCCGCTATCGTTATCCACGCCGGTCTGGCGGCGTGCGTCACCCGCACCAGCACCACGATATACGCCAGGATGCACCACCCGGTGACATCGTCAACCGCCGCGCAGGCGATCGCCAGGGTACCCATCCTGCTGCGCACCAAACCGCGCTCGGACAAGATCCGCGCCAACACCGGGAATGCCGTGATGCTCATGGCCGCGCCCATGAACAGCGCAAAATGGGTGAATGTGACCGAGTCGTCCGAGAGCCGGGGGTAGAGATACAACGCCGTCAAGCTCCCTAGGCAGAAGGGCGCCGCGATGCTCACATGGCTGGTGAGCACCGCCGCGTGCCCGTAACCGTGCAATTCCGAGGGATTCAGCGCTAAGCCCACCACAAACATGAACACCACCAGCCCCACCTGGCTGAGCGCGTTGAGGTAGCTGAGGCTCGCGGGAGGGAACAACGCGGCGGAAACGCCGGGGGCGAGCCAACCGAGCAGGGAGGGTCCCAGCAGGATTCCCGCCACCATCTCGCCCATCACTTGCGGCTGTTTGATCTTCTGGAAGAGGAATCCCACGATCCGCGCCGCCACCAGGACCACGGCGATCTGCAGCACCAGTTGGAACAGGTTGAGCATTTACTCGCCTCCCTTCTTGGGAGCCTGGCGGACCGCCCGGAAGGCCGCTGGCGCGCAGCCATCGAATTGGATCGTACCTTCCAGCGTGCGCGCGCCAGGTTTGCCCGCGATGACGGCGGAGATGCCGGCGACCGGCGATTTGGCGGTTAGGAGATTGCCGTTGACGGTGCCCTCCAGCGTGGTTGCATGACCGTTCCCGTCATTCAAGGAAATGAGCGCCTCGGTGCCGGATTGGGAGATGTTCAAAGCCGGCTGTCGCGCCCCGCCGTTGCCGCATTGCGTAGCGGGATCGAGCTTGAAGGTCCAATCGCCCGTGATCGAGAGCGGCGCGGGGATGCCGCGCCCGGCCTCCAGGATGCCGAGGAGACCAAATACCGGCAGGCCCACCATAAGCAGGTATGCGGCCACCAGATTGTTCTTCAACAGGTTGACGATCCTCCGATTCTAGCGTAAGGCGGGGCTGGCGACAAGGCCGAAAGTACCGGAATTGTACGGTCGCAGCTCGGCATGACCCGGGATGTCTCCGCCAGTGCCGTGACGCGAAATGGCGCGGCGCAAGTAGACGGGCCAAATTGCTTCAAGCCGGGATCGCTACGGGCCGGCCGAAGATGGCCGGATTCCGCCATGGCGATTGCAAGTTGTTAGCTCCATTACTTTTCTTGGCCGTACCAGTACTCGACAGCCGCCAATTCCTTATTGACATTGCCGCTGGATCTGATATTCTATTCGCCGGGCGCATTTTGCGCGGACCGACGTGTTTGCGGGGGGCCTTGAAAAATCGTGAGAATGTCTGCCATCGCGAACAGCGGCTTTTGTTGCCCGATTTTACTAGAGTTGCCGAATCTGAACCGGCAACGGAGGGACCCAGAGTGAAACATCGTCTCATTATTACCTGCGTGTGCCTTGGCGTTCTCGGACTGGCTCCAACCATGTTCGCGGATGTCACGGATTACCTGTTCAATGCGAACGGAACGAGCTACTGCCCGGCGTCGAGCACCGTTGCTACTTGTTCAAACTACGGGGGTTTGGCGGCTGTTCCGGGGCTATTCTCAAACCTCGATACGAGCAACCTCGGCACCGGATTGGGAACCGTCACGCTGACGTACAATCCGGGCGCGGGCAGCTACAACGTGGATTTTTGGCTTTTTGAACAACTTTCCCAACCCGGCTGGAACGAGTACGGCAATTCCGGGGGATCGCCGGCCGCGGGCCAGTCCTGGCAGGTCGATGTGCCGGACTACGATTACGGGGGAGAACTCGGGACCCCGGGCGCCGGTACCATCATAGGAAACACGCAGGCGGGCACCCTCGCGAACACAAACTATGTTCCTGGCAGCACCGACGACTACCTCCTGACCTGCACGTACGGCCTCTCCACCTGCAACGACTATGTGTCGATGGCGATGGGCTTCAACTTCACGCTAGCAGCCGGCCAGGAAGAGGTCGTCAGCTTCAACGTATCGACTACCGCCCCCAGCAGCGGGTTCTACCTGGAGCAGATTCACCCGGTAGATGGAGCCAACGCCACGGAGACGGATTACTATTTCACCGGTAGCGCCACCTCGCAGCCGGTCGGTACCACCACTCCTGAGCCAGGCTCCGGGATGCTGGTTGGCGCTTTGATGGTTCTAGCAATGTCCCCGTTCGGGCGGCGGCTACGCAGCCGATATAACCAATCGGAGCAGAGGTGAATATGAATAACCGACTATTGCGCATCTCTCTTGCAGCGCTAGCTGCGATGTTGGTACCGCACCCCCGGGCGTTCGCCGGCTCCGCGGGTCTGACCGTTCTCACGGTACCGTTCGTACCGGCCAGCCCGCTGAGTCCGCATACGACCTACCCCGTTAATGCGACCACCGAGGTGACTGTCACTCTGGGCGCGACCGTGCCGGCCGGCGTGACTACCGGCGATACCGTCACGGTTGTCTGGAGTTTCGGCGATGGAAGTCCGAATACGACCTTCGCTTTGGCGAATATCTACGACATTTCCACCACCCACCAATACCCGGCGAGCGCGGCCGTGGGTACGGCATGGATGGCCACGGTTACTGTTACGGATTCCACGCAAAAGACATCGGGGAGTGCGAACTACTACCTGACTCAGCAATGCGGCCTGTCATCGCCGGCGCCGTGCACGCCTGCCCTGGCTCTGGCATCACGGGCCAACGTGGCGATTGACGATGGCCTTTGGTATCTGCACCAGACCATGTGGCGAAACACGACGACCGTCGGCGGCAACACGATTAATTGGGGGGGCTGGGACACGCAGACGTACGCGTGCCCGACCGTTGGCGGGGATGCTTACGCTTGCACGTACCCCGGCGTGATCAACGCAGAGAACGTCCAGGCATACGAGGTTAGCGGGCATTATGGCACCGGACCTGCGACGGATCCCTACACGGACGATGTGGCGCGCGGCTTGGCCCGTATGTTCGATTTTCTGGCATCCGAAGCCAACTTCACGAATACGTACCAATACAATCCGGCAACGGTGAATTATGGCTGTAGCGATGGATCGCAAGTGCAGACTAATGGCACGTGCGTAGCGCCGGCCACTCCCGTCTACTACAATGCCGGCGCAACGTCCTGTACGTCGCCACCCTGCGTTTTTACTTTCGATGGCAATAAGGACGGCAACATGATCTATTCCAACGATGGATCCGGCGAGCAAATTTACACCGGCGGGCCATTCATGGATGCCCTCGTTGCGAGTGAGACCCCGAACGCCCTGGCGCCGACCGGCCCGGGGGGAGTGCTGGGCCTGAGCTATCAGAATATCGTTCAGAACATGGCGGACTGGTACGCCGCTTGCCAGTACGAATACGATGAGGATCCCGGCAACGAACCGACCTACGACGGGTACGCACGCGGGGGCGGCTATTCGGCTTCGGGTGGCGGTTGGTTGTACACGTGCCAGGAAGGTGACGACAACTCCACATCCCAATGGGCCGCCATCGGCCTCATCGGGGCGTTCCGGGGCTTCAACCTGGCCATCCCGCCGGTAGTAACGGACATGAACAACGTGTGGGTAACCAACAGCCAGGACGTTGTGGACCCGCGGCCCACCGGCCCGAACTCATTTGGCTCCGGCGACGATTACGGCGCCTTCGGATATCGGGGATCCCTTTATTATTCAAATGCTTGGGGAGCGTTTGCCGTTACCCCGTCGGGCATGGTCCAGATGGCCCTGGATGGTATCGGCAGAACCAACAACACGGCATTCGGGAATTCCAGTAACGCCCCGGATCAGCGTTTTAACGACGCGGAGACGTTCTATGCCGATAACTTCTGCAACAATCCGGCCAGCGGCGCCTACTATTCGCCAAGGGCATATAGCTACGGCATGTTCTCCTTCACCAAGTCGATGCTCTTACACAATCCGGGTGGATCTCTGTCGCCCATTCAGTACCTGAGGACCCTGACACCGGGGGTTTTCACGGGAGACCCCAACGATCCGACGAACGAGATCGATTGGTACGCGGCCCTCTCACCGGCCAATGGCGGCACGGATGCGTGCGACGGAGTCGCCCAGACCCTGGTTGGAATTCAGAGCGCGGACGGCCACTGGTACGGAAACGACTACGACACGGGATACCAAGGCGCTCAAAGCCCCTTTGAGACCGCTTGGTCGATCATCATGTTGAACAAGACGGTGACTACGCCATGCATTAAGAATCTCGCGGGCCGCGGCACTCCATCCGGCACCGGCTCGGCGCAAATCACGCTGACTTGGACCGCGCAGACTAATGCCAACAGCTACGCCGTGTTGCGCAGCTCGGTCAGCGGCGGACCGTACACCACGATAGGAACGACGACTTCCACGGTGGTTAACGACAGGACCGGCCTGAAGAACGGCGGTACCTATTACTATGTCGTCCAACCGCTTCAGGGTAAGACGGAAATCTGTCAATCCAATCAGGCAACGGTGACGATTCCGAAATAAAATTGCGATGCGGCAAAAGGCCTTCAAGGCGGGCGCCACCGTCTTGAGGGTCTTTTTTTTTGCCATAATAGCTGGGGAGAAATCGAGAGAATGAAGCGCAGGTATGGAACGATGCATGGAACAAGGCGGCTGTGCTGTGCCTTGATTTTATTGGGCTTGTGGTTTCGCGGCGCGCTTGCCGGCGCCGATGCCCGCCAACCGGTTTACGTTTATCTCTACGCGCGGGTGACGGATCAAGTGAATATCGCGATGAGCGAAGACCGGCTGCGCCACATCCTTCCGCTGGTGGAGCGGTATCGTCAAATGCATCCCGTGGGCCATCTTTCCGCTACCGTGCTGTTTTCGGGGGCGGTTAGTAGGGCGCTTGAGGAGCGGAATGCGCAGACTCATATTTTGGATTTTGTGAAGGATTATATCCGCCGGGGTGTGATTGCGGCGGGATATGACGGGGCGGACGAGCCGACCTACCAGGTGCGCCCCACGCTGGAATTTTCCGGACAGGAATCGCCGGAGGACCGCTGGAAGATGCGGCAATCGGTTGCTGAGCGATTTCTCGCCGAGGCGCGAGATCCCCTGACCGGCGCTCCTTCGGGCGGGGCCGGCGGCCTGAAG
>Ga0209333_1000137_pt1 | contig 40763 bp, 32 predicted proteins | sample BlaSpr_A8_OM2_O3_FD_187982 | JGI IMG/M metagenome (GOLD analysis project Ga0209333, IMG submission 187982) | Forest soil microbial communities from Thunder Bay, Ontario, Canada - Black Spruce, Ontario site 2_A8_OM2_O3 (SPAdes) (version 2) | ecosystem: Environmental > Terrestrial > Soil > Boreal... | reverse complement strand
AGGACGTCTCCCGGATCCCGGCGGCCAAGCGGGACATGGGCATGGTGTTCCAGAGTTACAGCCTGTTCCCGAACATGACCGCGCTCGACAACGTGGGCTTCGGGCTGCGGATGCGCAAGCAGCGCGGCTCGCAGCGCAGCCAGCGCGCCGCCGAGCTGCTGGAAATGGTGGGCCTGACCGACCAGGCCAAGAAGTACCCGCACCAGATGTCCGGCGGCCAGCAGCAGCGCGTCGCCCTGGCCCGCGCCCTGGCCATCGAGCCGCGGGTGCTGCTGCTGGACGAGCCGCTTTCGGCCCTGGACGCGAAGGTGCGGCTGCAGCTGCGCGAGCAGATCCGCTTGCTGCAGCAGCGGCTCGGCACCACCACGGTGTTCGTCACCCACGACCAGGAAGAGGCCCTCTCCATCGCCGACCGGGTCGGCGTGATGAAGGACGGCAGGCTCGAGCAGGTGGCCGAGCCCAGCCAGCTCTACGACCAGCCCGCGACCGCGTTCGTGGCCGAGTTCGTCGGGACCATGAACCGCATACCCGGAGAACTGCAGGGCAGCCACGACGTCAGCGCGCTCGGCGCGGTCGTCCCGGTTCACGGCGAGACCGCAACCGGGCTGTCCGGGGACGTCGACGTGCTGGTCCGGCCGGAGGGCCTGGAGATCGCCGTGCAGTCCGGCGGAAACGGCATCGTCACCCACAAGACCTTCCTCGGCTCGGTGACCCGGGTCAGCGTGCTGCTGTCCGGGGACGTGACTGTCAAGGTCGACCAGCCCAGCACCGTGGCCGCCGCGATGTCGCCCGGTACATCGGTCCAGGTGAGCCTGCCCGGGATGCCCGTCCTTGTCGCCGAGCGCCGGTGACCGCGGAACCGCTCACCACGGCGCGCCAGCGCCTGGTTCCCGGCCAGGCGGGCGAGGGCGGATACCGCGCCCTGGTGCCGGCCGACGGCGAGCAGCACGCGGTACGGGACGACCTGGCTGACCGCGCGCTGCGGGCCGCCTGGCACCGGTCGGCCCGGCCCCTGCTGGTGATCGCGCAGCTGTCGGACACGCACGTGATGGATCACCAGTCGCCCGGCCGGGCCGAGCTGCTCGACCGGTACTCCGACCCCGACTCGCCGCTGCGCGTCGACGTCGGCATCGTCGGCACCTACCGGGCCCAGGAGCTGTTCACCTACCAGGTGGCCGCGGCCATGGTGCGCGCGGTGCGGGAGATCCGGGCGGCGCCGCTGTCCGGCGCACCCATCGACCTCGCCGTGGTGACCGGCGACGCGACCGACAACTGCCAGCGCAACGAGCTGCGGTCCTACATCGACCTGCTCGACGGCGCGCGGGTGCTGCCAGACTCCGGCGACCCGCAGCGGTACGAGGGCGTGGCTGGGCCCGAGGTCGAGGACGAGCGCTACTGGCATCCCGACGGAGGCGAGCCGGACCTGCCGCGGAGCCGGTACGGGTTTCCCGGCGTGCCGGGCGTGCTGACGGCGATGCGCCGGCCGTTCCGGACCCCCGGGATCGGCGTTCCCTGGTACGCGGTGCACGGCAACCACGACAACATGCTGCAGGGCACCGTTCCGGCCGAAGGCTGGCTGCACGACTACCCGGTCGGCGCGGTGAAGTACGTGACCCCGCCGGACGGCATCGACGCCGCCGACGCGCTGCGCCGGTTCGGTACGTCGGACCCGGCGGCCCTGGCCGAGCTGGCCGGGGGGCCGAGGCTCGCGGTGACGCCCGACCCTGCCCGCGTGCCGGTGACCCGCGCGTCCCACGTCCGCGAGCACTTCCGCACGTCGGGCCGTCCGGTCGGGCACGGCTACACCCGGCGCAACGCCGACGAGGGCACCGCCTACTACGGCTTCGACCACGGCATCGTGCGGTGCCTCATGCTGGACACGGTGAACCCGCACGGCGGCTGGCAGGGCTCGATCGACGCCGCGCAGCTCGGCTGGCTCGCGGGCGAGCTCACCGCGTGCGCCGCACGGCCGGTGCTGCTGTTCAGCCATCACCCGATGGAGACGCTGGTGAACGACCGGCGCCCGCCAGGCGCCGGCCGGCGCGTCCTGGCCGCCGAGCTCCGCGACCTGCTGCTCGCCCACCCATGCGTGGTGGCCTGGGTGAACGGGCACACCCACGTGCACGCGGTCACCGCGATCCGCGACGACGGATACCCGGGCGGGTTCTGGCAGGTGACCACCGCGTCGCACATCGACTGGCCGCAGCAGGCCAGGATCATCGAGCTGCTCGAGACCGACCGCGGCCTGGCTATCGCGTGCACCGTGATCGACAGCGCGGCCCCGGTCAGCTACGCCGACGGCGAGAACCCCGCCGGCCCGGCCAGCCTGGCGGCGCTGGCCCGCGAGCTCGCCGCCAACGACTGGCAGGTCCGGGAGCTCATCACGGCCGACGGCGGCGCGGGCGCCGGCACCGCGGCGGACCGGAACGTCGTGCTCGCGGTCGAGTGGCCGCGGCTAGCCCGGTTACCCGCCGGTCACGCGGTCCAGCGGGAACGGCGCGGGCAGCCGGAGCTCGGCGTTCCGGTCGCCGATCAGGCCGGGCCGGGTGGAGTCGGCGCCGATGAACGGCATGTTCGCGGCCAGTTCCCGGTGCAGCGCGGCGAGGTCGTCGCTGGTCTGCACCGGCCCCGGGGTCACCGGGCCGAGCGGTGTGTCGTGGTCGACCATCGTGCAGACGATCGACAGGTACCCGCCGGCATCGATGATCTCGACCAGCCGCGCCTGACACGGCCAGTCCACGACCGAGCACGTGGTGACCTCCCAGAAGCCCCGAGCCGAGTCGCCCGGGTCGTGGCGGGCGCGCACCGCGTTGGTGTGCGTGTGCCCGTTCAGCCAGAGCACCACGTTGCCGAACCGGTGCAGCAGAGCGCGCAGCTCGGCGGCACCGAGGTGGGGCTCCCCGCTGCGGCCAATCGTCCTGGTGTTGTTCAGCGTGTCGATCCCGTGATGTGAGAGCAGGATCACCAGCCGGTCCTCGTGTCCCGTGCGCACCTCGCGCCCGTCCGGCCCGCGATAGGACGAGTGCACCTCGGCGAGGCGCTCGGTGAGCCACCGCGCCTGGTCGGCGTCGACACAGCCCGCCGCTCCCCCGGCGGCGCAGCTGGTGTCCAGCGCGATCAGCCGGGCGGCCGGCGTGTCATAGGCGTAGTACGCGGTGCCGTCCAGCCGGTTCCGCTCGGTGAACCCGTGCCCCACCGGGCGCGCGGCAGGCCCGAAGTGCGCCCCGACGAACTCGCGCCTGGTGACCGGCCTGCGGCCCGGATCTGGGGTTATCTCGATCGCCGGGCCGGCCATGAAGGCCTCCGGCCGCTCGGTGAACAGCTCGAGCGCGCGGTTGTGGTCGAAGTCGCTGGGCAGCCGCATCGGCTTCCTGCCGCCGGTCAGCGCCGCCGCCAGCTCCGGTGTCACCACCCCGACGCCCTGATTGAGCGCCTCGTGGTTACCGAAACACGACAGCCAGGGAATGCTCAGCCCGCCAGCGGAGAACTCCAGCATCGCGCGCTGCAGCAGCCCGGGATGGTGCGGGAAGCCGAACTCGCGGCGGAACAAGTCGTCGCCTTCGGCACCGTCCGGCTTCCAGAAGACGTCGTCGGGCCAGTCCAGCGACTGCACGCCGGCGTAGCCCGGCGTGCCGGAGCCCGGCCGCACCAGGCCGCCGTCGAACAGGGCGAGGAACGCCTGCGTCTCGTTCCACTGCGCGTTGTCGATCGCGTCGCCGGTGGTGATCGCGAGCTCGGGCGCGGCGCCGGTGACCGGGCCGCGCACCGCGTTGAGGGTGCGCAGCGTGGCGTCGACCGCGTGGGCGGTGAGCGCCTCCTGCGGCCGCTGCACCGGCACGATCTCGGCGTACCTCGGGTCGGCGAAGTAGCGGTTCAGGAACTCGAACCTGGCCGGCGACTGGACGTCGGCGAGCTGCAGGTCCGTGATGTGCGCCAGGCAGAGCAGCGGACGCGCGGTTGCGGCACCAAGCCCGGCGGCGGCCCTGAAGTCGAGCTCAGCGCCGCAGAAGTCCTCGCGAAGCAGGTGCCGCTCGCCCTCGATGATCCGGACGGCCCGGTACGGCGCGCTGGCCCCCCGGTGCAGCACCGCCCCGGCCCCGAGGCGGCGATCGGTGGTCAGCGGCGGGTGCCGCCCGCTCACCGCACTCCCTGGTTCACGACTCGGCCCCGGCAGCGGGCGCCGAGTCCGCGGACACCAGCACCGGATCCGGCCGGATGGTCAGGGACACCCTGCTGCCGGCTGGCAGCTCGGCCGCGTCGGCGGTGCTGAGCTGCGCCATGATCGTGGTGTCGCCGAGGTCGACGGTGACCCGGCTGGTAGCGCCGAGGAACGTGGCGGCGATCACGGTGCCGGTCAGCGGCCCGGAATCGCCGGTGCTGTCCGAGGACAGGGTGACCGCCTCCGGCCGCACCAGCGCTGTCACCGGACCCGGCGGGGTGGACAGGTCCACCAGCGGCAGGTCGCGGCCGCGCACGGTGACCGTGGACCCGCTGACCGTGCCGGCCAGCCGGTTGGTGAGGCCGACGAACTCAGCCACGAACGAGGTCGCCGGGCGCGAGTAGACCTCGGTGGGCGGCGCGAGCTGCTCCAGGTGGCCCTCTCGCATGACCCCGACCCGGTCCGCGATGGCCAGCGCCTCCTCCTGGTCGTGCGTGACGAACAGCGTGGTGATGCCGACCTCGAGCTGGATTCGGCGGACTTCGTCCCGCAGCTGTGCCCGCACCTTGGCGTCCAGCGCGGACAGCGGCTCGTCGAGCAGCAGCACCTGCGGCTCGATGGCCAGCGCGCGGGCCAGCGCGACCCGCTGCTGCTGCCCGCCGGAGATCTGGTGCGGGTACCGGTCCGCCTGCGTGGCCAGGCTGACGAGGTCCAGCATCTCCATGGCCTTCTTGTCCCGCTGCGCCGAGCTCACCCGGCGCAGCCGCAGCCCGAACGCCACGTTCTGGCGCACGGTCATGTGCGGGAACAGCGAGTACGCCTGGAACACCATGCCCATGTCCCGCTTGCTGGCGGGCAGCCGGGTGACGTCGGTGCCGCCCACGGTGATCTGGCCGGCGTCGGCGTCCTCGAGGCCGGCCAGCAGCCGCAGCGTGGTGGTCTTGCCGCAGCCCGACGGGCCCAGCAGGGCGACAAGCTCGCCCGCGTGCACGGTCAGGTCGAGCCCGTCCAGCGCGACGACCGGGCCGTAGCGGCGGCTCAGCCCCTCCATGCGCACCTCGACGGCGGCCCTGGCGGTCGCGGTCTGGGTACTGGTCTGTGGCGAAGTCACGTGCGCTACCTCATCCCGCGCCGCCGGCGGCGGCCAGCGTAGGAAACGATCAACAGCAGTATGAAGGCGAAGATCAGCGCCGCCAGCGAGGTGGAGAAGATCACCGAGGCATTCGGCGTGTTCCGGCTGATCGAGAACAGCTCGACCTGCAGGTTGGTGTACAGCAGGGTGTAGGCGATCGTGAACTCACCCAGCGCCAGCGCCGCGGACAGCAGCAGCGCGTTGAGGATCGCCTGCCACATGTTCGGCGCGATCACGCGGAACATCACGGTGAACCAGCGCGCGCCCAGGCTGCGGGCGGCCTCCGCCAGCGTCTTCACGTCCATCGAATTCAGCCCGGCCGACAGCGCCCGGTACGCGAACGGCAGCGCCAGGATCACGTAGGCCCAGAACAGCATCAGCGCGGACAACTCGTAGTGCCGGATCCGGTTGTAGACCGGGGCCAGGCCAACCACCAGCACGATCGCCGGAATCGTGAGCGGCAGCGTGCAGAGGAACTCGAAGGCCCGGCTGATCCACTGCACCCGCAGCCGGATCCAGATCATGGTCGGGACCAGCAGCGCCAGCGTGACGACGCTGGTCAGCACGCCCAGCTCCAGGGTGATCTCGACGGCGGACAGCAGCGGCGGCGGGCCCTGGTAGGAGACGATCTGTTTCCAGGCGGCGACCGACCAGGTGCCGAGCGTGTTGCCTTCCAGCGAGAACCGGAGCAGCGCCAGCAGTGGCAGCAGGAAGAACAGCCCGAAGACCGCGAACACCACGTAGCGGAACGCGTTGAGCCGCCTGCGCCGCCCGGCCTGCATGCCGCGCGGGCGCCTGGCCGGCGCGGCCAGCGGCGTCTCGCCGACGGAGGTTACCGCAGCCATCGCGCCGCCCGGCGCTGCAGCAGGACGTATCCGGTCATGACGATCGCCACCATGATGATCATCCCCAGGGCCAGGACGTCGGCCTGGTTCACGCTGCTGAGGCCGACCTCGCTGTTGATCGCGACGTAGATCTGCTGCGGCACGATGTAGGCGATCTGGTTTTCCCAGGCCACGATCGTGGCGAAGGCCGAGAGCGCGTTGGCGAACAGCAGCAGCGCGGCACCGAAGAAGGCGGGGGCCAGCAGCGGGCCGCCCACGTACCGCCAGTACTGCCATGCCGACGAGCCCAGGCTGTCCGAGGCCTCCCGCCACTGCGCCTTCAGCCCGTCGATCGCGGGCAGGAAGACCAGCACCATGAGCGGGATCTGGAAGTACGCGTAGATCACCGCGATGCCCCAGGGGAAGCTGTAATACCAGCTCGCGTGGAACAGGAGGCCGACCGGCCCGATCGTCACCACGAACGCGAACGCCAGCGTGACGCCGCCGAATTGGGCCAGCACGCCGGAGACCGCGATGTACAGCCGGCGGACCACGCCGTCCGGGTCGCCGGACGCGATGGCGTACGCCAGGATCGCGCCGAGCACGGCCCCGACCGCCGACGAGATCAGGCACAGCTGGAACGAGCCGATGAAGTAGCTGCGCGCCGTCGAGCTGAACAGCAGTCTGAGGCTGGACAGGTTCGCCCCGCCGCTCGGGCTGCGGAACGCGTTGACCACGATGATCCCGGTCGGGAGCAGCAGGAAGAGCCCGACGTAGGCGAGGAACGGCGTGGTGCCGAGCCAGGCGGGAAGCCGCAGCCGGCGCCCGGCCCTGACGGGCCGGGCGCCGGCTGGCGTTGTCGCGGTTGCTGCCACCATCCCTCGCTAGCTGACGGCCTTGGCCCAGTTGGCCATCAGGTAGTTAGCGGCGTCGGTGGCCTGGGACTGGGTGAGGAACACCGGCGTCCCGGGCACCGCCGGCAGCTTCGCCGCGTCCGCGGAGTTGATCGAGCTGTCGGAGGTCATGGCCGACTGCTCCACCGGCCGGGCGCCGCCCGCCAGCCACAGGTTCTGCCCGCCGTCGGCAGCCTGCGAGTAGAGGAACTCCTCCCACAGCCTCGCGGCCGCCGGATGCGGCGCGTTCTTGTTGATGGCCTGAGCGTAGTAGCCGCCCAGGACGGCGCCCGACGGGATGAACACCTTCCAGTTCGACACGCCCACGTAGCTGGGCAGGTTCAGGTAGTCCCAGTTGAGCACCACCGGGGTGGTCCCCGCCTTGATCGTGGCGCCGGTCGCCTGCACCGAGTCGAAGTTGCCCTTCGACTTGAGTTCCTGGAAGAACGACACGCCCTTGGCGATGCTGCTGGCGCTCCCGCCGTTGGCGAGGCTGGCCATCATCACGCCGTTCAGCGCCGCGTTGGCCTCGGTCGGGTTCCCGTTCAGCGCGACCGCGCCCTTGAACTTCGGCCCGAGCAGCTGGCTCATCGAGGTGATCGTGCCGAACTTGGCCGAGTAGCCGACGGACATGTAGCCGCCGTAGTCCTGGTACCACAGGCCGGCCGAGGACTTCTGCGCCGTGGGGATGTCGGACCAGGTGCTGACCTTGTACGGCGCGAACAGGTTCGTGTTCACCAGCGCGACCGCCATGCCGATGTCCAGCACGTCGGGCGCGGCCGCGGTGCCGTTCTCCTGCTTGACGGCGTTGACCTCGTCCTGGCTGCTGCCGTCGGGATTGGCCGAGTTGATCTTGATGCCGTACTTCTTCTCGAACGTGCTAATGATCGCGCCGTAGTTAGCCCAGGTCGGGGGCAGCGCGATGACGTTCAGCGTGCCCTCCTTCTTGGCCGCGGCGATGAGCTTGCCCATTCCTCCGCCAGACGAGGCCGAGGTCACCGTGGCCCAGTTGGGCCCGCTGCTCGAGCTCGGCGACGAACTCGACGAGCACCCGGCCGCCAGCAGCGCGAGAGCCGCGAGCGCGGCGAGCGTGTACCGATGTGGCGATCTCACGCGAATGCCTCCTGTTGCTTCCCGTCCCGATGACGCGAGCGCGGCCCGCAGAAAGCCGCACGTAAATGTCAGGAAGTGAGCGGACCCTCCCCGGCGAAATGCATAGGCCTTTAAATGCCTAAAACGTTTAGCATCGGTATGGTCGCCCAGGCCTGGGTGGGTGTCAAGACCCGTTACCGAGTTGTCGCCGCAGGCCGCCGGCCATCCGTCCGGGCAGGTAGCTGGGTGTCTGGCGACTGCAGCGAGGCGCGCTCGACGAGCTCGACGGCGGCTATATAGTCATCCGCTGGGCCGGGTTCCAGCAGCCGCTGCATCAGCGCGGTGCCCATGGCCCGGTGGTCCATCCGGATGGTCGCCAGCGGCGGGTCGAGCAGTTCCGAGGTGGGCAGGTCGTCGTGGCCGACGACCGAGACGCCGGGCCCGACCGGGAGCGATAGCTCGCGGGCCGCCTTGTAGACCGCGTGCGCCGTGTAGTCGGAGTTCGTGATGATCGCGGTGGGCGCACCGCGCTCGGCCAGCAGCGCCGCCGTGCCCTGCTGCACGTCGGGGATCGTGAGCAGCGAGTACACGATCCGGGGCCGCAGCCCGAGTTCGGCGGCCAGGCGACGGAAATGCCGCAGCCGGTCCGGGTCCGCCATCAGCTGGCGTGGCGCGGACAGGAACGCGACCGATTCGTGCCCGAGCTCGGCCAGCTTTCGCATCGGCAGCTCGACCGCCGCGGCGTTGTCCGGGCTGACCCGGCAGATGCCCGTCACCCCCTCCGCCGACGCGTTGAGCGCCACCGCCGGGGCGCCGGGGCGCAGCACCTGCCAGAGCCGTATCGACTCGCCGGGCCCGACCGGGGCGATGGCCAGCCCTTCCACCCGCTGCGCCGCCAGTTCCTGCACGTGCCGGCGCTCGCGCTCGATCGAGTAGCGCGAGTCGAGGACGAGCAGCGTGGCCCCGGCGTCGCCGGCGACCTGCTGCGCACCGCTGAGCACCTCGAGGAAGAACGGGTTGGCGAAGTTACGCACCACAAAGCCGTAGGTCATGGTGCGGCCCCGGCGCAGCGCCTGCGCCTGCGGGTTGGCGCGGTAGCCGAGCTGCTGCGCCACGGCGACGATGCGCCGCCTGGTTTCCTCGGCAACGCCCGGCTGCCCGTTGATTGCCAGACTCGCGGTCGCAACGGAGACGCCGACGGCCTTGGCCACGTCGCGGATGCCGACCGGCTTGCCCGGGGCGTCGCTGTCCGTCGTCATGGGTTCCTCTGCAGGCGGGATGCGCGATGGTCCGCCGGTGATCACCTTGCATGACGCGACGCGACACGGCAAGTCCGCGCAACGCACCAGGGTTTCGCGCCGCGGGGCCAGGCAAGTCCGCGCACCGCACCAGGGCTCGCGCCGCGGGGCCAGGCCCGCCCCGGGGCGTCACGTTCCGGAAATTTCCCATACTCAGAACCTGTATAGCTATATGGTATTGCCGTACAGTCGGATCATCGGCTAACGACCCAGGTGGTGGTACGCAATGGAAAAGGGACTGCGCGCAGGAGCAATCGGCCTGCTGTCCAGCGTGGTTATCGCGGTCTCGTCGACCGCGCCGGCCTACAGCATGGCCGCGACGCTCGGCCTGGTCGTGGCCATCGTCGGGGTGCACAGCCCGGGGACGCTGATCGTCTCGTTCCTGCCGATGCTGTGCATCGCCTACGCGTTCCGCGAGCTGAACAAGGCCGACCCGGACTGCGGGACGACGTTCACGTGGACCACCCGCGCGTTCGGCCCCTGGGCCGGGTGGATGGGCGGCTGGGGCATCATCGCGGCCGACGTGATCGTGATGGCCAGCCTGTCGCAGATCGCGGGCCACTACGCGCTGCAGCTCGTCGGCGCGGACGGCGCGGCGTCATCGGTGCTCTGGGTGACCGTGGCGGGCGTGGTGTTCATCGCGGCGCTGACCTGGATCTGCTACCGCGGGATCGAAGTCTCGGCGCGCCTGCAGCAGGCGCTGCTGGCGATCGAGCTGGTCACGCTCGGCATCTTCGCGGTGGTCGCGTTCGTCAAGGCGGGCACCGGTCACGCGCTGCCCGGGGCCGGGCACCTGTCGGCCGCGTGGTTCAGCCCGTGGACCGGCTCGTTCCGCGGCCTGGCGAACTCGTTCCTGCTGGCGGTGTTCGTGTACTGGGGCTGGGACTGCGCGGTCAGCGTGAACGAGGAGACCAAGGACCGGGCCAGGACCCCGGGGCGCGCCGCCGTGACCTCCACCGTGCTGCTGGTCGCGGTGTTCGCGGTGATCTCCGTCGCCGCCCTGGTGTTCGCCGGGCCCGCGTTCCTGGCCCAGCACAGCGACAACGTGCTCGGCGCGATGTCCACGCTGGTGCTCGGCAGCACCGCAGGCAAGCTGCTGATCCTGTGCGTGCTGACCTCGGCGACCGCGTCCACGCAGACCACGATCATGCCGACGGCGCGTGCGGCGCTGGCCATGGCCGCGCACCGGGCGCTGCCGCGGGCGTTCGCGCGGATGCACCCGCGCTACCTGACGCCCACGGTGGCGACCGTGGTCATGGGCGCGGCCTCGGCGGTGTTCTTCGTGGTGCTGACCCTGACGTCCCAGAACGTGCTGGCCGACTCAGCGGCCTCGGTCGGGCTGCTGATCGCGTTCTACTACGGGCTGACCGGGTTCGCCTGCGTCTGGTTCTTCCGGCGTGATCTGCTTGGCAGCGTGCGCGCGCTGGTTTTCAGGGGGATCCTGCCCGGGTTCGGCGGGCTGGCCCTGCTGGCCGCGTTCGTCCTGTCGATCGTCTCGTACTGGCCGGCCGCGAGCAGCTACTCGAGCTTCGATGGCATCGGCGGCGTGTTCCTGATCGGCGCGGGGTCGCTGCTGGTCGGCGTGGCCCTGATGCTGGCGGCCCGGCGCTGGCTGCCCGCGTTCTTCACCACCGGCACTCTGCCGCCGCTGGCGGCGGACCGCGACGAGGCGGCTGTGCCGGAGCCGGCTCCATCGCCCGCTCCGGCGCCGACCCCGGCGATGGAGCCGGCGTGATGGCCGCCAGTCAGGCAGTGCAGGCCGACCTGGCGGGCAGTGGCGCCCGCCCGGCCGGCCGCGGCCAGCGACGGGCCGGAAGGCGCAAGGTGGCGGTCCTCGAGGCGGCCGGCCGGGTGATCGCCGAGCGGGGCGCCGACGCCACCAGGTTCGCCGACGTGGCCGCCGAGAGTGGCGTGCCGGTCAGCACGCTGCAGTACTACTTCGGTTCCCGCGAGGACCTGCTCGTCGCCGCGTTCCGGCACGCGTCGGGCACCGAGATCGCGGCGCTGGAAGCCGACCTCGCCGCGCTGGACGACCCGTGGCAGCAGCTCGCCCACATCGTCACCAGCGCTCTGCGCGGCTATCAGGCGGACGCGGGCGCGGCTGGGGCGGCCGGGTCTGGGCGACTGTGGATCGAGTCCTGGCACTTCGGCATCAGGGACGCCGAGATGCGGGCCGATGCGCTGCGCGACTACGGCGCCTGGCGGGGGCTGGTCGCCGACGTGGTCCGGCGGGGCACCGACGCGGGCCGGTTCGCGCCCCGGCTGACCCCCGAGCAGATCGCCGTGCTCACGATCGCCCTGGTCGACGGCGTCGGCATCCCGCTCGCCCTCGACGACCCCGCGATCGCCCCGGACGGCGCCGTCGCGGACGTGCTGACGGCCCTCGCCGGCCTGCTGCACCCGCCCGGCGCGCCCGCGTAGCCGCGCCACCCATCCCACTCCGCGTAGCCGCGCCACCCGACCGCTGGATTCCATGATCTGGGAGGATAACGAGCAGATACGGGTCTTTTTCCTCCCAGATCATGGAAAACCGGGCTCTCGGGAGCCCGTGGACCGGAGTCAGGCGCCGACGAGGGGGATCAGGTCGGCGATCGTGTCCAGGATCACCGGCGCCTTGGCCTGCTCGAGTTCCTCGCGGGTGGAGGAGCCGGTGAGCACACCGGCCACCAGGCCGGCGCCGGCCCGCAGCCCGGATTCGACGTCGCTGGGCGTGTCCCCGGCCACGGCGAGTTCGGCGACCGCTCCCCCGCCCAGCCGCAGCAGCGCGGTGAGCGCCAGATCTGGCCACGGGCGGCCCCGGCCGGCGTCGGCGGGCGAGAGCACCAGGTCGACCAGTGGCCGCCAGCCGAGCGCGTCGAGCAGGGCGTCCCTGGTCGCCGGCGAGAACCCGGTGGCCAGGCACACCTTGATCCCGGCCGCGCGCAACGCGGCGAAGGTCTCGGTCGCGCCCGGCAACGGCTCGACGTCGCCGCCCCGCACCGAGCGGGCGTAGTGCTCCTCGAACGCGGCGTTGGCCTGCTGCGCGGCGTCCTCGGCGCCGAGGATGTGCCGGAACACCTCGATCTTCGACTGGCCCATGGTCTGGCGCACGTACGCCAGCGCGTCGTCGTAACCCTGCGTGCCCTCGGGCAGCCCGAACTGCTCCACCGCGGCGGAAAACGCGGCGATCACGCTGCCGTCGTCGGCAACCGTGGTGCCCGCCATGTCCAGGCAGGCGATGGTGATCGGCATCGCTGTCACGTGAATGTCTCCTCGGCGATAGCAGGTGCGCAGGTCATGCCCCGGCCGCCCGGTCCGGTGACCAGGATGACGCCCGGCGCGATCTGGGATCTGTGGTACAGCTCGGCGCCGGTGACCTGGCTGTAGACGCCGGCCCAGCGTCGCTGCGTCGGCGGCAGCGGCGAGCCGAGCAGCTTCTGCGCCCTTGCCCGCAGGTGGTCGTAGGCGTCCTCGTCCACGTCGAACGCGAACGGCTCGTTGTATTCGTGCGTGTCGCCGATCGTGAGGCCGCCGTCGAGCCGCTGCACGAGCAGCAGCTGCGCCGCCGTGGCCGCGGCGGCCGGTGCCTGCGGCCCCAGCCTGGCCCTGCCGGGCAGGTCGAAGGCCGGGTAGTAGCGCAGCGAGTCGCCGTCGGCCACCGAGGTGGTCAGCCGGCCGTCGAATGGCGCGGTCTGCATCATCTGCAGGCGGACCCGCCGCACCGGCGGCCGCTGGTGGCCGGCCAGGTGCGGGCCTGCGACGCCGGTGTGGTTGGCGCCGGTGGCGAGCACCACCAGATCGCCGCGGTGCCACTCGCCGGTATGGTCGCGGACGGCGTGCGGCGCGATCTCGACCGCCTCGCGGCCAGCCAGCCAGCGGTACCCGGCCGGTGTGCCTGCGCCGGCCAGCAGGTACTCGCGGACCGCGGGCAGGACCAGCCGCGGCTCGACCACGCCATCCCTGCGGCAGCGCAGCGCGCCGGCGAACTCGCCGCGCAGCGCCGGGTTGACCTCGCGGGCCGCTGTCGCGTCGAGGACCTCAAACCCGCGGACCGGGGCGTCCGGCAGCGCGGCCGCCTCCTTCAGCAGCCTTAGTTCCGCCTCATCGCTTGCTACTGTCAGCGAGCCGTTCGGCCGGAAGCCGGTCCCGGGCACCTCGGCGGCCAGCTCCTCCCAGCCCGCCCTGGCCCGCAGCGCCAGGCTCAGCTCCGGCCCGGGAGCGCGGCCGCTGACCCAGATCAGGCCGAAGTTACGGACGCTCGCGCCGCGCGGCTCGGGCTCGCGCTCGATGTGCAGCACGTCGAGCCCGCGCCGCCGGGCGGACACCGCGTGCATCGTGCCGAGCACCCCGCCGCCGACCACCACCACACGTTCCACGGTCCGGTGTCCTCCTGCTGCAGCTAGTCGGCCCAGTCAATCGTGCCGCGATGACGCCCCGGTGAACAGCCGGCCACACGGGGGCAGCGGAAGCCGGCCCCGCTGGCAACCCGGCTGCCAACGTGCCTACGCTGGCCTCGCGCCCTGCAGGCGAAAAGCGGACATGACGGAGGCGGCATGGCTGACGTACTGGGAATTGACATCGGCGGCACGGGCATCAAGGCGGCGCCGGTCGACCTGAGCGCAGGAAAGCTGACCGCCGAGCGCGTCAAGATCGATACTCCGCACCCGGCGGTGCCGGACGCGGTCGCCGAGGTGGTTCGCCAGCAGGTGGCGGGCTTCTCCTGGACCGGCCCGGTCGGCATCACGTTCCCCGGCGTGGTGATAGACAGCGTCATCAGGACCGCCGCCAACGTCGACAAGTCGTGGATCGACGTCGACGCCCGCAAGCTGTTCGGCCGGGTGACGGGCCAGCCGGTCACCGTGATCAACGACGCCGACGCCGCGGGGCTTGCCGAGACGAAGTTCGGCGCGGGCGTCGGCCAGAAGGGAACCGTGCTGATGCTGACCCTCGGCACCGGGATCGGCAGCGCGCTGTTCATCGACGGCATTCTGGTGCCGAACACCGAATTCGGCCACATCGAGATCCGCGGCAAGGACGCGGAGAAGCGCGCCTCCGAGCTGGTCCGGGAAGAGCACGACATGAGCTGGGGCAAGTGGGCCGGGCGGGTGGATGAGTACCTGGAGCACATGGAGCAGCTGCTGTCCCCCCAGCTGATCATCATCGGCGGCGGCATCAGCAAAAAGTCGGAGAAGTTCCTGCCGCTGCTGACCGGGCTGCGCGCCAAGGTCGTGCCGGCGGCCATGCTCAACGACGCGGGCATCGTCGGAGCCGCGATGGCGGCCGCCTGATCGTGTTGTTGACGTTACACGTAGTCATTCATCTGTTACGATCTGTGAAGGCCTTGACAGCAACGCCTGTCAGCCTTCCCCGGGGGCACAGATGTGGCCCGGCCGCTCCCCGCGGCCGGGCCACATCGCGTTCCGCCGCGGCCGCCAAGACTGGCCTTGCTTAGCCGACGGGCCCCCCGGTCCCAGGGACCGGCGACGGCCCAGGCGGGCCGTACGAGACCCGCGCCCGGGCAGCCTGGCGCTCCCTCAGCTGGCTGACCACCTCGATACCCCCGGCGGTCAGGCCGGCGAACAGCGACCAGAACGCAAGCGCGCCGATGCCGCCGAGTGAGAGCGGCACCTGCACCAGCACGCCCGACTGGCCAACCTCGAGGGCGTGGTTGAAGCCGGCGGTGCCGGACTGCTGCCCGATCCACATCGCAATCAGGGCGGCGGGAAGCCCGGCGACCACGACAGCGGCCATTGCGAACGGGCCGTGCCGCCGGACCGTGAGCACGTACCCGAGCAGGCCGGAGACGATGCCGCCGACCGCCGTCAACAGGGTGAACCAGCCATCCGCCGCGATGAACGCGTTGGTCTCCGGGTTCACCGCGTCGGCGGAGCCGCGGCCGGCTACGACGACGAGCGCGCGCGGCGCCACCGCGGCCCAGGTGAACCCCGCCGCAACACCGAGCAGCGCCGTTCCCACCAGCACGGCGGCCACCGCAACCACAACCGCGGGCATGCCGAGGACCAGCCCACTGCCGGGCCGGCGCCGGTCCGGGCCGGGCGGAATCTCAAGCTGACTGGGTTCGGCCATCCTGCGCAGCAGGGTACGTGACCGCCCGCCCCGGCCGGCCCGCGGCCACCCGTGCCGCCCGGCTTTCTGGCGTACGGGCAGGTCGCGGCGACCTTCGCGTGCTGTCCGGTATCCGGCGTCTTCCGGCATGTCCTAATATGAGATAATCCGGGACAGGGAGGGGCGGTTAAATCACTTGACCGACCCTGGCCTATATTGATATCACTTTTTAATAGACACGCTAGCTGGACATCACGGGGCGCTGAGGAAACTTGCTAGCTTAGGCCGGGGCGCTGCAGTTCGCCCGCGATCCCCAATTGGCCCGCGATCTCCGAACTCGCACAAGGAAGCAGCTGCATGATCGAAGTACGCGATCTCACCAAGCGATACGGCGAAAAACTGGCCGTCGACAACCTGAGCTTCACCGTCGAGGCGGGCCGGGTGACGGGGTTCCTCGGGCCGAACGGCGCGGGCAAGTCCACCACGATGCGGCTGATTCTCGGCCTCGACTACCCGGAGTCCGGGACGGCGACCATCAACGGCCGGCCGTACCACGACCTGGCCAACCCGCTGACCACCGTCGGCGCCCTGCTCGAGGCGAAGTCGGTGCACCCGGGCCGCAGCGCCCGGAACCACCTGCTGTTCCTCGCGCAGTCGCAGGGGCTGCCGCGTACCCGGGTGGACGAGGTGCTCGATCTGGTCGGCCTGCGCGAGGTGGCCAACCAGCGGGCCGGCTCGTTTTCGCTCGGCATGAGCCAGCGGCTCGGCATCGCCGCGGCCCTGCTCGGCGACCCGCAGGTCCTCCTTCTCGACGAGCCCGTGAACGGCCTCGACCCCGAGGGCGTGCTGTGGATCAGGAACCTGATGAAGCAGCTGGCTTCCGAGGGCCGCACGATCCTGGTGTCCAGCCACCTGATGAACGAGATGGCGGTCACCGCCGACTACCTGATCGTGATCGGCCGGGGCCGGCTCATCACCGAGTCGACCACGGACGAGGTGATCTCCCGCAGCGCCGACAAGTCGGTCCGGGTGCGCACCCCCGACAGGGAGCGGCTGACACAGCTGATCACCGAGGCTGGCGGCAAGGTCACGGCCGGCGGCCCGCCCAGGCCTGGCGATCCCCCCAATGGCAACGGCGCCGAGCTGCTGACGGTCACCGGGCTGGAGGCGGCCCGGATCGGCGAGATCGCGGCGGCCAAGGCGGTCGTGCTGCACGAGCTGACCCCGATGGCCTCGCTCGAGGAGGCGTTCATGGAGCTGACGTCCGGCAGCCTGGAGTTCGGCCAGCACGGCCCGGCTCCGGTGAGCGCGGCCGAAGGGAGCACCCGATGACGACCACATCGCCCGCCCCCGTGGTGCCAGCCGCGCCGGCCCCGGCATCCGTGGGGCGCCCGAGGCTCGGCGGCCTGCTCGCCTCCGAATGGACGAAGATCCGTTCGGTGCGGTCCACGGCCTGGACGCTGGTCATCTTTGTCGTGATCACCCTCGGCTTCACCGCGCTGTTCACGTGGCTGACGGTGTCGAACTGGAACGGCCCGCACGCGGCGTCACGGGATGTGTCGGTGGCCACCGACCCGGTCGGCTTCATCCTGGGCGCCGGGCTTGGCCTGGGCCAGCTGACGCTCTGCGTGCTGGGCGTGCTGGTGATCACCACCGAGTACTCGACCGGAGTCATCCGCGCCTCGCTGCTCGCCGTGCCCCGGCGGCTGTGGATGCTGACGGCCAAGTGCGTGGTGTTCGCGGTGCTGCTGTTCGTGCTCGGCGAGATCATCTCCTTCGGCTCGTTCTTCATCGGCTCGTCGATCCTGCACAGTCATGTGCCGGTGTCACTCAGCGACCACAACGTCACCCGCGCGGTCCTCGGCTCGGGGCTTTACCTGACCGTGCTCGGCCTGTTCTCGCTGGCGATCGGCGGCATCATCCGGCACACAGCGGGCGCCATCACAACCGCCATCGGCGTCGTATTCGTGCTGCCGATCCTGTCCGGGCTGCTGCCCAGCAGCTGGGGCGCGCACGTCAACGGCTACCTGCCGGAGCAGGCCGGCACGCTGATCGGCCAGGCGCACCCGACGGGCAGCGGCAACGTGCTCTCCGCGTGGGAGGGCTTCGGCGTGTTCTGCCTCTGGGCCGCTGTGCTGCTGGCGATCGCCGCCTACCTGCTGCAGAAGCGGGACGCGTAGCCCGCTGGCCCGCGGCTACGTCGCCGGGGCCACCGCCGTCGCGGTGACCCCGGCGTGCACGTCGAGCACCCCCCGGTAGGCGCGGCGGACGTCGTTACGGTCCGACTCCTCGTCGACCGTTGCCTCGCTCAGCCGCTGGATCATCGCCGCCTGGTCGAGCAGCACCGCGCGGTCGTCCGCCGCTGTCGCGCGTTCCATGATCTTCGCCAGCGCGTCGAGCTGCCTGATCATCACCGCCGGCATGCCGCGGCCGCTCTGGCGCACCTTCTCGAAGGAGCGCTGAACCAGGCGCTGGTAGGTAACCTGCGTCGCGATCAGCCGCACAGTTCCGGCCGGGTCCCGGTAGACGCGGGTCGGCTGCCACCGGCCGGTCACCTTGCACAGGCTGTCGCCGATCCAGTCAATGCAGGTCAGCGCCGTAAACGTGTCGTTGACCGCCGCCGAAAGCGCCCGGATGCAGATCTCGACGAGCTGGTCGATGCCGAACGAGACGTCCTGGGCCAGCGTCCGGTACGGGCCGGTGACGTGGGCCCTGGCGAGCTCGCGTGCCACCTGGTCGGCCGCGCTGGCCGGCCACACGGTGGCGTACGGGTGGCCCTGGACCAGGAAGTGGCCGGGCCGGTAGCGCAGGTGGATGACCGCCTCCTTTTCGGTCGCGAGGTTGACCAGCGTGCGGTGCTGGATGTACTGGAGGTAGCCGCTGCGCGGCGCCGCGATGTCCCCGCCGGGGCCGTCCATGTCCGCGATCAGAAGCGCGGCGTAGCGCGCGTCGGCTCCCACCGTCGGGTCGCCGGCCTGCAGCTCGATGGCCCCGGCCAGGTCACCGGCGATGCTGGCGATCACCTGCGGCAGCTGGATCTGGACCGCGATGTGATGCAGGAAATAGATCAGCACCCCGAGGTCGACCACCATCAGCACCAGCGTCACGGTGATGCTGATGTGCGGAACGAATTCCCCGTGATCGCCCTGGCCGATGGACCCGAGCGCGAGCACGGAGTAGACGAACGTCGCCACGAAGGTCCCGAGCGTGAGCTGCGTGCCGCGGTCGCGGATGAAGTTGCGCAGCATGCGCGGCCCGAACTGGGTCGAGGTCAGGGTCAGTGCGACGATCACGATGGAGAACACGACGCCGACGACAGTGATGATGGCCGCGGCGATCGCGGTCAGAATCTGCCTGGCGGCGTCCGGAGACCCGCTGATCGCCCAGCCGGGGATCTTGAACACCCCGTCGTAGGACGCCCGGTCCAGCGCGAACGTGCCGACAAACAGCGCCACGGCGGCGAGCACTTCGATGGCCGGAACCAGCCACAGGTTGGTGCGCAGCACGTCGCGGCGCCACTCCGAGCCGCGCAGCAGGCGCCGGATCACCGGGCTGTCCCGCGGCGGTACCTGATGGACTCCATGGCAAGCCTTCCAGCGATAAGACCGTCGCCGACCAGTCTTCCCGGCTCACCTGGCCGCCATTCTACCTGCGCAGATTTGGCCCGGCGAGGAGCGGGCGACAGCAGTCAGCCCGCGCAGGCAGGGCCGAGCAGCTGCTTCAGGTCGGCCAGCAGCGACGGCGACGGCCTGACCCGCAGCTTGTTATCCAGCCGCACGACCTTGGTACGGGAGCCGGTCAGCAGCCTCAGGTGCACCTCGGTGGATCCCGGGTGGGTGCTCAGCACCTCCCTGAGCCGCTCGACCACCGGAGGCACGCACCGCGCCTCCATGATCGACACCACAAAAGGGCCCTGGCCGTCCGCTGGCAGGTCGGGGACGCTCACCTCCATCGCGACCAGCTTGGGCACGTCCTCGCGCCGGTCCAGCCGCCCCTTCACCAGCACGATCGCGTCGTCGATGATCATCGACATGCACGCCTGGTAAGTGGCGGGGAAGAACAGCACCTCGATCGCGCCCTCGAGATCCTCGAGGGTGGCCGCCGCCCATGGGTTGCCCTGCTTGGTCACCTTGCGGGCCACCCCGGACAGGATCCCGCCGACGGTGACCACCTGTCCGTCGCCACGTTCGCCCGGGCCGCCCCGGGCCGGCTCCTGCTCGGCAGACCCGATGAGCTGCGCGACCGAGCAGTCGGTGGCCGCGGCGAGCGCGTGCTCCAAGCCAAGCAGCGGGTGATCGGAGACGTACAGGCCGAGCATCTCCCGCTCGAACCCGAGCAGCGTCGGCTTCTCCCATTCCCCGTCCGGCACCGGCACGTCAAACGCGGACTCGACCTCGGGATCCGCGCCGAACAGCGAGTCCTGGCCGATCGCCTCGTTCCGCTTGACGTCGATCACGGTGTCGATCGCCTGCTCGTGGATCAGCACCAGGCCCTTGCGCGGGTGATCGAACGAGTCGAACGCGCCCGCCTTGATCAGCGACTCGATCACACGCTTGTTGCACACGTTGACCGGCACCTTGCGCAGGAAGTCGGCGAAGCTGCTGAACGCGCCCTTGGACTTGCGCGTGGCGACGATCGACTCCACCACGGCGGTGCCGACGTTGCGTACCGCCGCCATGCCGAACCTGATGTCCTGGCCGACCGGGGTGAACATCGCCGTCGACGCGTTCACGTCCGGCGGCAGCACCTTGATCCCCATCCGGCGGCACTCGTTCAGGTACAGCGCGGACTTGTCCTTGTCGCCAGCGACGGAGGTGAGCAGCCCGGCCATGTACTCGGCCGGGAAGTTGGCCTTCAGGAAGGCGGTCCAGTAGGAGATCAGCCCGTACCCGGCCGCGTGCGCCTTGTTAAAGGCGTAGCCGGAGAACGGCACCATCACGTCCCAGATGGTCTTGATCGCGTCGTCGGAGTAGCCGTTGGCCTTCATCCCGGCCGCGAACGGCTCGTACTCCTTCTCCAGGATCTCCTTCTTCTTCTTGCCCATGGCCCGCCGCAGCAGGTCGGCCTTGCCGGGCGAGTACCCGGCCAGCTTCTGCGCGGCGAACATCACGTCTTCCTGGTAGACCATGAGGCCGTAGCTCTCGCCGAGGATGTCCTCGAGCGGCTCGGCGAGCTCCGGGTGGATCGGCACCACCGCCGCCCGGCCGGTCTTGCGGTCGGCGTAGACCGGGGCGCTGGCCATCGGGCCCGGCCGGTACAGCGCGATCACCGCGGAGATGTCGCCGAACTTGTCGGTCCGCATGGCCCGCAGCAGCCCGCGCATCGGGCCGCCGTCGAGCTGGAACACGCCCAGGGTGTCGCCACGGGCCAGCAGCTCGTAGGTCGGCTTGTCGTCCAGGCCGAGCGTCTCCAGGTCGATCTCGATGCCGCGGTTGTCCTTGATGCCCCGGATCGCGTCGTCGATCACGGTGAGGTTGCGCAGCCCGAGGAAGTCCATCTTCAGCAGGCCGATGTCCTCGCACGAGGGGTAGTCGAACTGCGTGATCACCGCGCCGTCCGCCTCGCGCTTCCAGACCGGGATGTGATCCAGCAGCGGCTCGCAGCTCATGATCACCCCTGCCGCGTGCACCCCGGCCTGGCGGATCAGCCCCTCGAGCCCCCGCGCGGCATCGAGGACCTGCTTGACCTCAGCCTCGCCCTCATACAGCGCGCGTATCTCGCTGGCCTCGCCGTACCGGGGGTGATCCGGCTCGAACACACCGGCCAGCGGCATGTCCTTGCCGAGGATCGGCGGGGGGAACACCTTGGTGATCCGGTCGCCGAGCGCGTACGGGAAGCCGAGCACCCGGGATGCGTCCTTGATCGCGGCCTTCGCCTTGATCGTGCCGTAGGTGATGATCTGCGCGACCCGGTCGTCGCCGTACCTCTCGGTGACATACCGGATGACGTCGCCGCGCCGGCGTTCGTCGAAGTCCACGTCAACGTCGGGCATGGAAACGCGTTCGGGGTTGAGGAACCGCTCGAACACGAGGCCGTGCGCTATCGGGTCGAGGTCGGTGATGCCCAGCGCGTAGGAGACGATCGAGCCGCCCGCGGAGCCGCGGCACGGTCCCACCCGGATCCCGTTCCGCTTGGCCCACATGATGAAGTCGGCGACCACGAGGAAGTAGCCGCAGAACCCCATGGTCTCGATGACGCCGATCTCGTACTCGGCCTGGGTGCGGCGCGGCTCGTCATACCCGTCCGGGTAGCGGCGGTCCATCCCCCGCCAGACTTCCTTGCGGAACCAGCTCTCTTCGGTCTCGCCGTCGGGCAGCGGGTACCTGGGCATCAGGTTCGACTTGGTGAACTCGACGTTCGCGCGCTCGGCGACCAGCAGCGTGTTGTCGCACCCGGCCAGCCAGGCCTCGTCCGCGCTGATACCGCGCATCTCCTGCGGGGACTTCACGTAGTAGCCGGTGCCCTCGAACTTGAACCGGGTCGGGTCGGCGAGGTTCGTGCCCGTCTGCACGCAGAGCAGGGCCTCGTGCGCGGCGGCGTCCGCCTCGCGCGCGTAGTGCAGGTCGTTGGTTGCCAGGAACGGCAGCCCGAGGTCCTTCGCGATCTTGCGCAGCCCCTCCCTGGACCGCAGCTCGACGCCCAGGTTGTGGTCCATGAGCTCGACGAAGAAGTTGTCCGGCCCGAAGATGTCCCGGTAGGCGGCGGCCGCCTCCATGGCCTGGCGCTCCTGGCCGAGCCGCAGCCTGGTCTGCACCTCGCCGCCCGGGCAGCCAGTGGTGGCGATGATCCCCTTGGCGTACTCGGCGAGCAGCTCGCGGTCCATCCGCGGCTTGCGGAAGTAGCCCTCGAGCGAGGACCGCGACGCCAGCCGGAACAGGTTGTGCATGCCCTCCGTGGTCTCGGCGAACAGCGTCATGTGCGTGTACGCACCGGCGCCGGACACGTCGTCGTCCTTCTGCGCCGGCGTTCCCCAGCGGACCGGCTGCTTGTGGCTGCGGTGCTCGGGCGCGACGTACGCCTCGATGCCGATGATCGGCTTGATGCCGGCCGCGCGCGCCTTGGTGTAGAAGTCGTAGGCGCCGTAGACGTTGCCGTGGTCGGTGATCGCGATCGCCGACATCCCGCCACGCTCACACTCGGCGAACATGTCCTTCAGCCGCGCCGCGCCATCGAGCATCGAGTACTCGGTGTGCACGTGCAGGTGAACGAACCCGTCTGCGTTTGCCGTACCCCTGCCCGCCGAGGATGCCGTCATGAAAAGTACTGCCTCCTTCGGGCATGCGTCACGACGCCCCTAGCAGGGCGCGAGCGAAGGGCCGGGGGAAGAACCGCCACGTCACACCAGCGGCAACGGCCGATTGGGCCGCCGCCCAGCGCGCGCTCAGGTCCGGCTCATCGAGCTTATCGCTCTCTCCTACGGCGCGCGTGCTACGGCGCGCCGTCTACAGCACTCTGGCACCGCCCGCCGCTTATGCGACCTCTGCTACGCCTCGCCGCCTATGGCCCCGAGGGATGCAGCATCAGCAGCACGGCCGTGTTCCGCCCGGCGAGTCCCTGGTACAGGTGCGGGCTCGCCGCACCGAAATGCACCGAATCTCCCTCGGCCAGGTCCACGGGCGCGTCACTCGGCCCGGTGCGGATCCCGCCGCCGGTCACCACCATGCACTCCGACACGCCGGGGAGATGCCGCTGCGAGGCCTGCTCGGCGGCGCCGACCTCAATCGCGAGCACCTCGACGGTCCCCCGCACCGCGATCCGGTGCAGCAGCCGCGCGTGCACCGCGTCGCCGTCGGCTCTGGGCCCCTCATCCGCCCGGACCACGGCGACCGGCGGGGCCGGCGGCTCCAGCAGCTCGCCGAGTGACACGCCGAGCGCGGTGGCCAGTGCCCACAGCGTGCTCAGCGTCGGATTGCCTTCGCCCTGCTCGAGGCCGTGCAGCGTGGTCTTGCTGACGTCCGCGGCGGCTGCCAGGTCGGCCAGGGACAGCCCGGCCGCCGTCCGCAGCCGGCGTATGTTGCGCCCGGCCGCTTGCGCGCTATCCATGCGTACCAGCATAGTGATATAGAAGTATCGCTTGAACGTTACGCCAGCGTGAGGGGTGGTCAGCGGATGACGGTCTCGCGACTCCGCGATATTCCGGGCATCGGCGTGGACGTGATCGGGGACGCCGCGGACGCCGCGGCCGACCCGGACATCCTGCGCCTGGAAAACCTGGACACCGACCTGCGGCCGCCGCGGGTAGCCGTCGAGCTGACCCGCGCGGCCATCGACGACGACGTGGCCAACAGCTACCTGCCCTTTCAGGGGCACCGGGCACTGCGCGAGGCGGCCGCGGCCCAGGTCGGCCGGCTGGCGGGCCGCCGGTACGACCCGGCCGGTGAGTGCGTCATCGTGGCCGGCGGCCTGAACGGCATTCTCAACGCCCTGCTGGCCACCGTCGAGCCCGGCCAGGAAGTCGTGCTCACCGACCCGATCTACGCCGGCCTGGTCAACCGGGTACGGCTGGCCGGTGGCGTGCCCCGCTTCGTACCCGCCGCCACGGTGCCGGGGGCCGGGGGCTGGACCGTGGACCCGGAGCGGCTGGCCGCCGCCGTCGGCCCGGCCACCGCCGCCGTGCTGATGATGGGCCCGTCCATGCCTACCGGCCTGGTCCTCGGCGACAGCCACTGGTCCGCGCTGGCCGCCGCGCTCGAGAACCATCCGGCCTGGCTCATCTATGACGCGGCCATGGAGCGGATCCGGTTCGACGGCCGCCCGCCGAGCCACCCGGCCGCGCACCCGGGCCTGGCCGGCCGCACGATCACCGTCGGCTCCGCGTCCAAGGAACTACGGATGATCGGCTGGCGGGTCGGCTGGGTGGTCGGCCCGGCCCCGGTGCTGGCCGACATCAACCTGGTCGGCCTGACCAACGTGGTCTGCCAGGTGGGGATCGCCCAGGCCGCGGTCGCCGCCGCACTCGCCGACCCGGGCGCCGACGCAGACGTGGCCGCGGCGACCGCGACCTGGCAGCGGCGCTGCGAGGTCATCCTGGGCCAGCTGGCCGGCTACCCGGCGGTCCGCCCGGACGGCGGCTGGTCGCTGCTGATCGACACCGGCCCGCTCGGGCTCACCCCCGGCGAGGCCTCGCGACTGCTGCTGCACCGGGGCAAGGTGGCCGCCACCCCGATGGACGGCTGGGGCCCCAGCGGCGCCCGGTACCTCCGCCTGGTGTTCGCGAACGAGCCCGCCGAGCGGCTGGCCGACCTGGGCGATCGCTTCCGCCGCGCGCTCGGCTGAGCCTGCTGGCCGTCGCCGGACCAGGTGATCGTGCGGATGCAGGGCAAGCTGAGCACGACCAGGCTGCTGAGCACCGCCCAGGCCGCCCCGGCGCCGAGCACCCGGCCGGGCCCGGCCAGCGCGGCGGCTGGCCCGGCGATCACGAGCCCGAACATGCCCACCCCGAACCCCCCGAAGGTCGAGAACGAGCTGGCCCGGGACACCCGGCCGGCGGGCACCTGCTGCTGCAGCGTGGTGGTCCAGAACGTGTTGAACAGCGCGCTAGCGATACCGGACGCGAACGCGCCGGCGGCTACCGCGCCCACCGCAGCGTGCAGCGCAAGGAGAAAGCATGGCGCCGGGTACCCGAACGTGGCCAGGATCGCGACGACGAGCGGGCGGCGCGGCCGGCGGCCGAGCGCGGACAGGCCGCCCAGCACCGCCCCGGCGCCGCCGGCCGCCATGACCAGCCCCCAGGCCCTGGCGCCGCCGAGGTAGGCCCTGGCCAGTACCGGGCCGAGCAGCAGATACGGGCCCCAGGTGATGAGGTTGAACAGCGCGAACTGCAGCGTCGTCACCCAGAGCCAGGTCCGGGACCGGAACTCGGCCCAGCCCTCCCCCATCTCGCGCAGCAGCGACCAGTGCGCCGCGGGGGCAGCCGGTTCCGGCGGACGCAGCAGCGCGAGGGCGGCCACGCTGACCCCGTAGCTGGCCGCGTCGACCGCGATCACCACGGCCGGGCCTGCCAGCGCCACGAGCAGCCCGGCCAGGGACGGGCCGATGATCCTGGTCGCGGACTGCGCCAGGCCGTACAGCGCGTTCGCGTCGCCGAGTTCGGCCCGCGGCGCGATCTCGGTCATCAGCCCGTTAAGGGCCGGCCCGAAGAACGCCTGGCCGGTTCCCACGAGCGCGGCCAGCGCCGCGAACAGCCAGATCGGCGGCCTGCCGGCGAGCAGCGCGACGGCCAGGGCCGCCTGCGCGGCGCAGCACAGGGCGTCCGCGCCAAGCATGACCGGGCGGCGGCCGATCCGGTCGGCCAGCACGCCGCCGCCGAGCACGAACACCACCTGCGGTGCGATCTCCGCCGCCATGACCACGCCGAGCCCGTCCGCGGATATGCCGCTGCCCAGCACCGCGAACGTCACCGCGACCCCGGACATCCAGGTGCCGAGCAGCGAGGTCACCTGGCCGACGTAGAGCCGGCGGAAGTCGCGGTGGGCAAGCACGGCGACGCTTCGGCCGATGGCTGCCCGGATCCGGGGCGCGTCGCGTTCCGGCATATCTGCTACAGCGGAGTGAGGCCGAGCGCGCGGTCAAGGAACGTCAGCCGGTCTGCGGCCTCGGCGATGGCCTTGGCGGTCGGCTTCCCGGCGGAGCTGTGCCCGGCCGAGGTTTCCACCCGCAGCAGGATCGGCGCGTCGCCCCGCTGCGCGGCCTGCAGCGCGGCGGCGAACTTGTACGAGTGGCCGGGCACCACGCGGTCGTCGTGGTCTCCGCAGGTGAGCAGCGTCGGCGGGTAGACGGCCGGGCGGACGTTGTGCAGCGGCGAGTACCTGCGCAGCCACCGGTACTCCTCCGGGTCGTCCGGGTCTCCGTACTCGCTCCGCCATATCCAGCCGACGGTGAACCGGTGGTAGCGGAGCATGTCGAACACCCCGGCGTCCGCGATGGCCGCGCCGAACAGCTCCGGGTGCTGGGTCAGGCAGGCGCCCACCAGCAGGCCGCCGTTGGAGCCACCGTTGATCGCGATGCGGGCCGCCGTCGACCAGCCGGAGCCGGCCAGCCAGCGGGCGCAGGCGCAGAAGTCGTCGAAGGTGTTCTGTTTGGCGGCGCGCCTGCCCGCGTCGTGCCAGGTCCTGCCGTACTCGCCGCCACCACGCAGGCAGGCGACAGCGAGCATCCCGCCGCGTTCCAGCCAGACCGCCCAGGCGGGCGAGAACGACGGGGTGGTGCTGACTGCGACGCCTCCGTAGCCGCACAGCAGCACCGGGACGTCGCCGCCGCGGGCCAGGCCGCGGCTGCGGGTGAGGAACATGGGCAGCACGGTGCCGTCGGGCGAGGTGACGCTGACGCGCTCGGTGATGAACTCGCGCTGGTCCAGCCCGCCGGACGGGGCGTGCACCACGGCGGTCTCGCCAGAGCGCAGGTCATGCCGGTACAGCACCGCCGGCGAGGTGAACGACACCATCTCGAAGTAGATGACGTCGCTGTCCGGCCGGCCGTCGATGAGCTCGTGATAGAGCTGGTTGCCGCCAAGGGTGCTCACGGCCGGCAGCGGGATGTCGCGCACGAACGTGCCGTCGAGCTCGGCCACCCGCAGCAGCGAGCAGGCGTCGCGCAGGTAGTGGCAGACCAGCCGGCCGCCAAAGAAGTGAGCCTCGAGCAGCGTCTCATCGGCCTCGGGGAGCACCTCGCGCCAGTGCTGGCGGCCGGGGCGCTCCAGGTCGGTGGCGACGATCCGGCGCCGGTCTGCCCCGTCGTCGGTGAGCAGGTAGAACGTGGTCCCCTGACTGGTGATCACCTCGGCTAGGTCGCCACTGCCCGGCACCAGGACCCGCCAGCCCGCCTGCCGCCGGCCGAGCTCGAGGACCTGCAGTTCGGCCCCGGGACCGATGCCCCGGCTGAGGGACACGACCAGGTAGCGGCCATCGGGAGTCACCGCGACCCCCGGGAAGATGGCCGTGTCGGCGGGGGTGAACACCGGCTCGTCGTCGCGCTGTGCGGTGCCCGGGCGGTGGAAGAAGATCCGCTTCCCGGCGCTTACGTCCTGGTACTCGCCGCCCGGCCGCGGCGGGTCCATCGCGGCGTAGTAGAAGCCCGAGCCGTCCTTCGCCCACTCGGCGTCCTCGGACTTGGACCACTCCAGGACGCCGGCCTCGTCGGCTCCCGAGGCAACGTCACGCACGCGCCAGGTCAGCCAGTCTGATCCCGACGTGGCCGTGGCGTAGGCCACCTTTGAGCCGTCCGGGCTGACGCTGATCGCGCCCAGCGCAACCGTGCCGTCGTCGCTGAGCACGTTCGGATCGATGAGCACGCGGCCCTCGTTCTGCGGCGCATCCATTACGTAGAGGACCGGCTGGGCCTGCAGGCCCGAGTTCCGCGATTGGAACCAGCGCCCGCCCCGCTCGAACGGCACCCCGAACCTGGCGTAATTCCATTGTTCGCCGAGCTGGGAGCGGATCTGCGCCCTGGCCGGCACCGCGGCGAGCCAGGCCTGCGTGCGCTCGTTCTGCTTGCTGACCCATGCCGCGGTCTCGGGGTCGGCGGCCCGTTCCAGCCACCGGTATGGATCGGGTACGGCCTCGCCGTGGTGGCGATCGACGACGTCGCCGGGGCGCGCCACAGCGTATTTACTGCGATTAATGGTTGATGACTTTAGCGATTCCGGCATGCATTCCACGATGCCAGAACGCATTCCAATAATGCAAATTCTAATTGCGCTGGCTGCCCTCGCCCTATTCATTTACTGCGGATATTTGCCGCAGTAAATGCGCACGCGGGCGGGCGTTATCCTGAAAGCGGCGATGTACCGCCAGTCCGCAGCGGAGCCGGAACGGAGGCCTGCCATGCGCCCGCGTCGTGAAACGGCAATCGCGCAGCGGCCAGGGACGCCGCCGGGACCGCGGCCGGTGGCGGCGCCGGTGGAGTACGCGGTGGCGGTGGACCGCTACCTCGCCGACGCCACGCTCGGCGAAGCGTCCCGCCGGGTCTACCGGATCTCGCTCACCGGCTGGGCCTGGGCCCTGGTCGGGCAGCGGGCGCCGCGCGGCACCGGGCGGCGAGGGGCCGCGCCGCCGGTCGTGCCGCTCGCGCTGCTGGACGGCGCGGAGGCCGGGCACAGGCTGGCCGCGGCGCTGGCCGACCGCGGGGCAAAGGCCGACCCGCGCACGGTCAACCGGGAACTGTCCGCGCTGCGCAGCGCGGTCGGCTGGTGGCAGGACCAGGGGTGGATCAGCGGGGATCCGACCGCCGGGCTCCGGCACCTGCCCGGCCAGGCGGCACCGGTGCCCGCGCTGACCGGCGGCCAGGTCGCCGACCTGTTCCGGGTGCAGGCCACGCTGCGCGAGCACGCGTTCTGGCGGCTGCTCTACGACTCCGGCGCGCACGTGGATGAGGTGCTCGGCCTGGACGCCTGGCGCCTGGACCTGGTGCACGGCACCGCGCCGGCCGGCAGGCAGCCGCGCGGCTCGCACTGGATTCGCTGGCGGGCCAGCACCGGTGAGCTGCTCGGGCTGCTGCTCGCCGGCCGGAGCGCCGGCCCCGTGTTCCTGACCGACCGGAAGGCACCGGCCCGGGCCGCGCGAGCGGACGTCTGCCCGTTCACCGGCCGGGCCCGGATGTCATACCGGCGGGCGGCGGAGATCTTCGGCACCGCCACCCGCCCGCTCGATCCGGCCGGCCGGGGCTGGACCCTCGGTCAGCTGCGCCAGGCGGGCCTGGAGGCACGCACCGGGTAAGCGTCCCGCGGCGGAGCACGGGCCGCCCGGGATCACGACTCGTCACGGAGCAGGTCAAGCGCGCGGGACAGGTCCGGGGCATACTCGCTGGTGAATTCCACCCGGTGGCCGTCCGCGGGATGGGCGAATCCCAGACGGACCGCGTGCAGCCACTGCCTGGTCAGGCCGAGCCGCGCGGCCAGCACCGGGTCGGCGCCGTACAGCCGGTCGCCGACGCAGGGATGCCGGATCGCGGCCATGTGCACCCGGATCTGGTGGGTGCGCCCGGTTTCCAGCACGACCTCGACCAGGCTGGCGGCCCGGAACGCCTCGAGCGTGTCGTAGTGCGTGACGGACGGGCGTCCCCCGGTGACGACGGCGAATCTGCCGTCACCGGACGGGTGCCTGCCGATCGGCGCGTCCACCGTGCCGCGCAGCGGATCCGGGTGGCCCTGCACCAGGGCGTGGTAGATCTTGTCCACCTCGCGCTCCCGGAACGCCCGCTTCAGCGCGCTGTACGCGCGCTCGCTCTTGGCCACGACCATCAGCCCGGACGTGGCGGCGTCGAGCCGGTGCACAATGCCCTGGCGCTCGGCCGCGCCGCTGGTGGCGATCGTGTGACCGGCGGCGAGCAGCCCCTGCAGCACGGTCGGGCCGTTCCAACCCGGCGTCGGGTGGGCTGCGACGCCCGGCGGCTTGTCCACGACCACGATGTCGTCGTCCTCGTACACGATGACCAGGCCGGGCACGGGCTCCGGCCGCGGCTGCGCCGTTACCGGCGGGGGCGGCAGCGTCACGTCCAGCCACTCCCCGGCGGGGACCCGGTCCGATTTGACCGCGGGCCGGCCGTTGACGAGTACCGACCCGTCGCTGATCAGCTCGGCGGCCCTGGCCCGGGACAGGCCGAACAGCCGGGCTAGTGCGGCGTCCAGGCGCTCACCGTCCAGCCCTTCAGGAACAGGCACCCGGCGCTGGCCGGACGTGGTCATCCGGCACCGCCACCCGGGCCATGCCGGGTCCCGTCCAGCCGGCGTCCCTGCACCGCGAGCAGCACCATGAGCACGGCGCCACAGGTGATCGACGAGTCGGCGAGGTTGAACACCGGCCAGTGCGGCAGCTGGATCCAGTCCACCACCCATCCGCGCAGCGGCCCCGGGGCGCGGAAGATCCGGTCGGTCAGGTTGCCTGTTGCCCCGCCGAGCAGGAGGCCCAGAGCTATCGCCCAGGGCAGGCTGTTTATCTGCCTGGCCGTGCGGACGATGAAAATGATCACCCCGACGGCGATCGCGGTGAACACGATCGTCGACGACGTCCCGCCGATGCCGAACGCCGCCCCCGGATTGCGTGACTCGCAGAGCGTCAGCACCCCGCCGAGCAGCCGGACCGGCGGCGGCGACGGAACGAAGTTGCCAACCAGGCAGTGCCGGTTGGACAGGGTCGCGACGACGATCACCTTCGAGACGATGTCCGCGGCGAGCACGAAGACGGCCACGCCGAGCACGACGCCGAGCCGGGAACTCCGGCGCCGCGGCGTACCCGGCCGCAGCGCGCCCGGCCGCGCTCCATCCTGTTGCACCGTATCCGGATGCTCTGCGTCCGGATGCTCCGTGTCCGGCTGCTCTGCGTCCGGGTGCCGGGCATCCGGGTCTGGCGCATCCAGCAGCGGTGCGTCCATCGGCTGTCCATCCATCGGCGGCCCGTCCGTGTGCGAGGGCTCCTCGGGCGGCGGGTCAGGCCCGCCGGCCGCAGAGCCGGTCAGCGGCGCTCCTCGCGCTGCTTGCAGGATACGCACAGCACGGCGCGCGGGAATGCCTGCAGCCGCGCCTTTCCGATCGGCTCCCCGCACGATTCGCAGGTGCCGTACGTGCCGTCGTCGATCCTGGCCAGGGCCTGCTCGGTCTGCACCAGGAGCTCGCGCGCGTTGTGGGTGAGCGCCAGCTCATGCTCGCGCTCGAACGTCTTCGCCCCCACGTCGGCCTGATCATCCCCGGCGTCGCCGACCGCGTCACCAAGCCGGGAGGCGATGTCCGATTCGGACCGCTCGATGTCGATACGCAACTCCGCAGCCTCCGCGGCGAGCGCGTTGCGCACCTTGGCCAGCTCGGCCTCGGTCCAGCGCTTCTCCCCCTGCCGCACCGGAAGCGCGGCAGCGCCCGAACGCGCGGCAGCGGTCATTTTCCGGCCTCCCTCGGTGCAACTAGGTGATGATCTTCGTAGCGAGCAGTCACGAGAGAATAAGTGCTTACCGGGGGCAATCGCAAACAAGCCCGCCGGCGGCTCGGCGGAAGCGCGGCCCGCGCCGGACAGGTTAACGGATACGGCAACCGGACGGGCATCGGCTATCCTTGCATCCTGCACGGCATTGATGGGGACAGCTGCCGCTGCGGCGGCCAGGAGCGACCGGGGATGGTGCGAGCCCGGGGTACGCGCAGCGGACCAGATCACCCCGGAGCCGCCGGAAGAACAGCGCCTCGCTTCATCCACCTGACTGGGGTCGCGGGACACCTGCCGGCAGCGGTATCCGCCGCCCGGCCGGCCGAGGCTTAGTAGAACCGGCAGCAGAACCGAACCGAGAGGGTCGCGCAACGGGCCTACAGGCACCGATCGCGGCCAAGGAGGGTGGTACCGCGGGGCAGCCGCCGGCGAGCCTCGTCCCTCCGGCGAAGCCGTACCGGCAGGGCCCCCGCGACCGGGGGACCTGGCGGACGACAACCCGGGAGAGGCCGCCCACCATGCCGCGCCCAGACGAGACCGAGGCAGGCGCCAGCCAGCCCACCGCTCCTTCAGCGTCCGCCACGCCCGAAAACCTCCCGTCGGCGGCGCTGCCGTTCCCCGAACTGCCTGCGGTCGTCGACCTGCCCGCGATCGAGCGCGAGATCCTCGCCCGCTGGCGTGACGGCCGGGTGTTCGAGCGGTCTCTGGACCAGACGTCGGCCGGGCAGCCATGGACGTTCTACGAGGGCCCGCCGACCGCGAACGGCATGCCCGGCGTGCACCACGTCGAGGCGCGGGTGTTCAAGGACCTGTTCCCCCGGTTCAAGACCATGCAGGGCTTCCACGTGCCACGGCAGGGTGGCTGGGACTGCCACGGCCTGCCGGTAGAGGTGGCCGTCGAGCAGGAACTCGGCGTGTCAGGGAAAAAGGAGATCGAGGCTTACGGCATCGCGGAGTTCAACGCGCGGTGCCGGGAGTCCGTGCTGCGGCACGTGGACGCGTTCGAGGCGCTCACCGAGCGGATGGGCTACTGGGTCGACCTGCAGCACGCCTACCGCACCATGGACCCGGACTACATCGAGTCGGTGTGGTGGTCGCTCAAGGTCGTGTTCGACGAGGGGCTGCTGATCCGGGACTACCGGATCACCCCGTACTGCCCACGCTGCGAGACCCCGCTGTCCGACCATGAGATGGGTCAGCCGGACGTCTACCGGATCGTGTCCGACCCGTCGGTCACCGTCCGCTTTCCGCTGCTGACCGTCCCCGAGGGGGCGAACCCGCAGCTCAACGGCGCAGACCTGCTGGTATGGACGACGACGCCGTGGACGCTGGTGTCCAACACCGCGGTCGCCGTTCACCCCGACGAGACCTACGCGATCGCCCGCAAGTCCGGCGACGGCGACCGAGTGGTCGTCGCCGATTCCCTGTTCGGCCGGGTGCTCGGCGAGGGCTGGCACGTACTGGCCAGGATCCGCGGGTCCGAGCTCGCCGGGGCCACCTACAAGCCACCGTTCGACCTGGTGCACGTGCCCAACGCGCACGTGGTCGTCACCGGCTCGTTCGTGACCACCGAGGACGGCACGGGGCTCGTGCACCTGGCCCCCGCGTTCGGTGCGGACGACATGGAGACCGGCCGCGCCCACGGCCTGCCGGTGGTCAACCCGATCCGCACCGACGGTCACTTCGAGGACACCGTGCCGCTGGTCGGCGGGATGTTCTTCAAGGACGCCGACCCGACGCTGGTCAGCGACCTCGACGACCGGGGCCTGCTGTTCCGGTCTCAGCTGCACGAGCACAGCTACCCGCACTGCTGGCGTTGCCACACGCCGCTGATGTACTACGCGCTGCCGTCCTGGTTCATCCGAACCACGGCGATCAAAGACAAGATGCTGGCCGAGAACGAGAAGACCAACTGGCAGCCGCCGACGATCAAGCACGGCCGGTACGGCGAGTGGCTGCGCAACAACGTGGACTGGGCGCTGTCCCGGACCAGGTACTGGGGCACTCCGCTGCCGCTGTGGGTGTGCGGGCAAGACCACCTGACCTGCGTAGGCTCGCTCGCCGAGCTGTCCGAGCTGGCCGGCCGCGACCTCACCGAGCTTGACCCGCACCGGCCGTACGTGGACGAGGTCGTGATCACCTGCCGCGAGTGCGGCGACGAAGCGCGCCGGGTGCCCGAGGTCATCGACGCCTGGTACGACTCGGGGTCGATGCCGTTCGCGCGGCAGGGAGCGCCGCTGCGCAACGAGGACAAGTTCGAGCGCTCCTTCCCCGCGCAGTTCATCTGCGAGGCGATCGACCAGACCCGCGGCTGGTTCTACTCGCTGATGGCGGTCAGCACGCTGGTCTTCGGCCGCTCCTCCTACGAGAACGTCGTCTGCCTCGGCCTGGTCATCGACGAGCAGGGCCGCAAGATGAGCAAGCACCTGGGCAACGTCCTTGAGCCCATCCCGCTGATGAACGACCACGGCGCTGACGCGCTGCGCTGGTTCTTCGCGGCTTCGGGCTCGCCATGGTCCACCCGCCGGGTGGGGCACGCCACGCTCGAGGAGATCGTCCGCAAGATCCTGCTCACCTACTGGAACACCATGTCGTTCCTGGTCCTGTACGCCAACGCCGCGGCGGCGCAGGGTGCGACCTGGACCGCCGAGCGCGCAGCCGAGGCGCCGCCGGCCGCCGGACGGCCGGTTCTCGACCGGTGGCTGCTCAGCGAGCTGCACACGCTGGTGCGGGACGTCACGGCGGACTTCGAGGGTTTCGACTCGGCCACGGCGGGCCGCCGGATCGCCGGGTTCATCGACGACATGTCCAACTGGTACGTCCGGCGGTCACGGCGCCGGTTCTGGGAGGGGCCCGGCACGCCCGGCGGGGCCGCGGCCTTCGCCACGCTGCACGAATGCCTGGAGACGCTGACCAGGCTGATGGCCCCGATAACCCCGTTCCTGACCGAGTACGTCTGGGGCGTGCTGCGCACCGAGGGCTCGCCCCATTCGGTGCACCTGGCGTCGTGGCCCACGGCGGATCCCAGCCTGATCGACGAGCGCCTGTCCGCACAGATGGCGCTGGCCAGGCGCCTGGTCGAACTCGGCCGCTCGGCGCGCGCCGCGGCTGTGGTGCGGGTACGCCAGCCACTGGCCCGGGCGCTCATCGGGGCGGCGGGCTTCGAGGACCTGCCGGCCGACCTGGCCGCCCAGGTCGCCGACGAGCTCAACGTTCACGAGCTCGATACGCTCGCGGCCGTGCCCGAGGGTCTGGTGGACTACACGGTGAAGCCGAACTACCGCGCGCTCGGCGGGCGCTTCGGCAAGGGGACCCCGGCCGTGGCCAAGGCGATCGAGGCCGCCGACGCGGCCGCGCTGGCCGCCGAGCTGCGGTCCGCAGGCAAGGCCTCGGTCGAGGTCGACGGGTCGCGAGTGGGCCTCGGTCCCGATGACGTCATCGTCACTCAGGCCCCCCGGTCTGGCTGGGCCGTGGCGTCCGGGGGCGGCGAGACCGTCGCGCTCGAGATCGCCATCACGCCGGAACTGCGCCGGGAGGGTCTCGCCCGCGAGGTCGTCCGGCTGGTGCAGGACGCGCGCAAGGGCGACGGCCTGGACGTCAGCGACCGCATCTCCCTTCGCTGGAGCACCGCCGACCCCGAGCTGGCGGCCGCCTTGACCGAACACGGGGCGTTGATCAGTGCCGAGGTGCTGGCCGTCGACTACGGCCCGCGCCCGGACGGTGGCACCGACCCGGATGCGCGTGAGCACGTCGAGGCCGACCTGGGCCTGGTCTTCTGGCTTCACCGCATGGATGCACCAAACGACGGCTTCTAGCCCTTCATTTGGTACATCCACACCCTCGCTGCGGCGCGGGCGGCGCCGGCGGAGTGATCAGGTGCCGGCGAGTTGCTGCTCGGGGCGGCAGGCCTTGCACGGCACGCAGCCGGCGTCCTCGGCCGCTTGCCTGGTCATGGTCTCCAGGTCCTCGGGGCCGAGGAACCGGATCAGGATGCAGTCGCTGCGGTGATACCTGGCGATGCCGGGCACGATGGTGACCTCCGCGGCCGGGCCTGGCCCGTCTCCGCCGCCGGCGCCCCGCTCGTCGTCGGCGGGCTGGGCTTCGGCCGGCGGCGCGGCCTCGGTTTCCGGGGCGGCTTCGGCATGCGGGGGTACTTTAGCTTCCGGGGCGACTTCCGGCGCCGACACTGCTGCTTTGGCCTGCGGCGCAATCTCGGCTTTCGGCTCGGCCGGGGCTTCGGTGTGCGGCTCGATGCCTGCTGCCGGGCCGACCCGGACTTCGGGCTCGACGGCCGGTTCGGCCGGAGGCTGCTCGGGCACAGGCTGTTCGGCTCGGCGTTCCGGCCGGAGCCGCCGTTCCTCGCGCAGGTCCTCTGGCTCGGACTCGCGCCCCGGCCCGGGCAGCCGCTCGGCCTCAAAAACGCGCTCCGGCTCACGCAGCCGCTCGGGCTCGGACCCGCGGTCCGGCTCGGACCCCCGCTCGTGCTCGGACCGCCGCTCGGACTCGGACAGGCGCTCGGGCTCGGACAGGCGCTCGGGCTCGGACCGCCGCTCGGACTCGGGCAGCCGACGTGGCTCAGGCAGGCGCTGCGGCGCGGACAGCACATCGGGCTCAGGCAGGCGCTGCGGCTCGGACAGGTCATCAGGCGCGGGCCAGCGCTCCGACTCGGACAGGCGATCTGGCTCCTGCCGGCGCTCGGGCACGGGCCAGCGCTCCGACTCGGACAGGCGATCTGGCTCCTGCCGGCGCTCTAGCTCGGGCCGGCGCTCAGGCTCGCGCCAGCGCTCACGCTCGCGCAGGTCCTCCGGCTCGGGCAGGTCCCGCCACGGGGGCACGGGAGGCGGCGGAACAACCGGATCATCGCGGCCGACCGTCGACTTCCCGCCCCCAACGAGCAACGTGGACTGTCCGAGCGCCGCGGACGCCGCCGTCTGGCTGACCGGCATCCGGCCCGCCGGAGCCGGGGCCGCGCCGACCGTCCCGGAGGTCCCAGCCGCTCCAGCGGTTCCGGCCGCGAGGCCGACCGGCGCCGCGGCCGGCTGGGCCGACGCCTCGCCGAAGATGTCCCCCCGCCAGATCACCAAGCCGGCGGCAAGCATTATGGCGGACAGCGCGGCCACGCCAATGGCTAGATAGACCAGCAGCAGGCTGTTGGTCAGAACCCCCCCGGCGAGCAGCCCCATGGCCACGAGTACGACCGTGAGGACGGCACCGAACCGGATCACGGGCAAAGCTCCACGGGCAGTAACCGGACTGTCCCAGCCCGGGCCACCGTCGGCGGCCCGGGCTGGGATGTGCTTCTAGCGGTCTAGCGGCGGTCGTGCTGCGCGGAGTCCGCCGGGTGGAAGCCACCGTGGCTCACCGGCTCGGGCGTGGGGTACGACCCGGTCACGGCCGACTGGCCGCCGTTACGGACATCCATGCGGCCCATGCCCGCGTTCACGGCCGTCTGCGGACCTGTGGCCACGGCGGGGAAGACGCCGCTGTCGGCAGCGCCCGCCTCCAGGTCGCGCAGCTGGCCCTCGAGGTACGCCTTGAGCCTGCTGCGGTACTCGCGCTCGAACGCGCGCAGGTCATCGACCCGCCGCTCGAGCTCCTCGCGCGACTGCACGAGAGAGCCCATGGCCTGGCGGTGCCGCTCCTGGGCGTCGCGTTCTAGGCTCTCGGCGCGGGCCCGAGCGTCGCTGGTGATCTGCTCGGACTGGCGGCGGGCCTTGGTAAGGATGTCATCGGCCTCGCGCCTGGCGCGCCCGAGCGTCTCGTCGGCCTCGCGCCGCGCGTCGGCGATCGCCTGGTCGGCCGTCTGCTGAGCGAGCGCCAGCACGCGCGCCGCCGTGTCCATGTTGTCTTCAGCGGGCCTGGTGGGCATCATCACCGGCTCGGGCGGGCGCACCGGCTCCGGCTCGTGACGAGGCGGCTCTACCGGCATGAGATCGGCCGGGGCCTCGGCATGCGGAGCGTTGAGGGCGGGCACCTTTCCCCCGCGCAGCACCTCGGCGAGCTTGGCCCGGAGCTCTTCGTTCTCCTGGATCAGCCTGTCGAGTTCCGCTTCGACCTCGTCGAGGAAGGCATCCACTTCCTCTTCGTCGTAGCCGGGCCTGAGCCTGGTCGTGCTGAACTGCTTGTTCCGCACATCCGCGGGCGTCAGTGGCATTTCGTCGTCTCCTTGGCGCGTCGAGCTAGGTCCCCTGTGGACGCTACCCGATCAGATCCTCGGCACCACGGCGTCCAGCAGGATGAGTATCACCAGGAACAGCACCATGAAGCTGAGGTCCAAGGCCACAGTACCGAGCCTGACCGTTGGAATGTAGCGCCTTAGCAATCTCAGTGGCGGATCAGTGGCGGTATACACGACCTCGGCGATCACCAGGATGACCCCGGTCGGGTGCCAGTCTCGGGAGAAAGCCTGTATCCAGCTGATGATCAGACGTCCGATGAGGAGCAGCAGGTAGAGCCACAGCACGTAGGTGAGAACTGTCTTCAGGATGTTCACTACCAAGCCCTGCTCTCACGCCAGCGCCCGGCTGGCACGTCAGCTCTGATTGAAGAACCCTCGTTCCGCTATCCGGGCCTTGTCTTCGGCGGCTACCTCGATGTTCGCTGGCGACAGCAGGAACACCTTGTTGGTAACCCGATCGATGCTCCCACGGAGCCCGAAGATCAGGCCCGCCGAGAAGTCCACGAGACGCCTGGCGTCGCTGTCGACCATCTCGGTTAGGTTGATGATCACCGGAGTGCCCTCACGAAAGTGCTCTCCGATCGTACGAGCCTCATTGTATGTGCGCGGGTGCAATGTGGTGATCCTGGCCAGATCGGTGGTCTGCATGGTCACGGCAGGAGGCTCGCGCTCCGGCAGCTTGCCGGCCTCGGCGTGCCTGATCACCTCGCGAGAATCGCTCTGGTCTATGAACTCCGCGCCGTACTCTTCATACTCGTCGGCACCATATTCGTCCTGGAACTGCTCGTCGTAGCGGCTGTCGTCCTCTACCAGGCCGAGATAGACCGCCATCTTGCGCATCGCGCTGGCCATCTTTGTCCTCCGTCACGCCTGCCCCGCAGCCACGCTCGCGCCGCGTGCCACGCGTCGGACATTACCTGACGAACGCGCGCCGGCCGCCGAGCAACGCCGTACCGACGCGCACGTGTGTTGCGCCGGCCTCGATTGCCTGCTCCAGGTCGGCGCTCATGCCCGCAGAGATCATCACCGCGTCGGGATGCGCGGACCGTATCGTGTCGGCCACCTTCGCCAGCTGCCGGAACGCTTCGCCAGCATCCGCCTCGAGCGGCGCCACGGCCATGACGCCGCCGAGGGCAAGGCCTTCCTCGGCGGCTATGGCGTCGGCAACGGCCGTGACCTGCGGCCCGAACGCGCCGCCCCGGTCTGGGTCGCCGTCCAGGCTCACCTGGACCAGGCAGGTGACCGGGCGGCCCGCTTGCCTGGCTCGCGAGCCGAGCGCGCCGACCAGCCGCAACCGGTCGACCGAGTGGATAACGCTGGCATACGAGACCACGCTCGCGACCTTGTTGGTCTGCAGCTGGCCGACGAAGTGCCATGCCACCGGCACCCCGAGGGCCGCGCACTCGGCAGCCTTCGGCGCGGCCTCCTGGTCCCGGTTCTCCCCGATATCGCACGCGCCGAGCTCGCACAGCAGCTGGATGTCGGAGACGGGATAGGTCTTGGTCACGGCGATCAGCGTGACCTCGTCGCTGGCGCGGCCCGCGGCATCACACGCCGCAGCGATCCGGCTGCGGACCGCGTCCAGGCGCCCGGCAATCTCGCCCTTGCGGCCATCGTGCGCGTCACTCACCGCTGGCACCCCAGTATCGATGTACCGAACGGCACCATAGAAGCGACCCAAAGGTACATCGATGGCCGCCGTGGGTGGGGGCGCGCGAGTTGCCGTGGGTGGGGCGCGCGGGTTGCGGCGGGCCCGGGCGCGTGGGCAGCGGTGGGCCTGGGCGTGCGGATGCTGGCAGGGGCAGGGGCGCGAACGAGGTGGTCACAGAGCCATCATGACGCCAGCCAGATCAGGCCGGCGAGTCGGCCGGTCCGGCCATCGCGGCGGTACGAGTACAGGGACGGCGTCTCGGCCGTGCACCGCGGGTCGCTGGCCACCGCCGCGACCCCAGCCCTGGCGAGCTGCGCCTCGACCCCGGCGCCGACGTCGACGCCCGGGGTGCCCTTCCTGGTCACGCAGCCGGACTCGGGCACCTTTCCGGCGATCCGGTCCCGCAGCTCGGCCGGCACCTCGTAGCAGCCACCGCAGATGTGCGGGCCGATCACGGCGTGCATCCGGGCCGGGTCGGCCCCGGCCGCCGACATCGCCGACAGCAGCTCGGTGACGACGCCGGCCGCCATCCCCTCGCGGCCGGCGTGTGCGACGCCGACGATCCGCGCCTCGGGATCGGCGAGCAGGACCGGCGCGCAGTCGGCGACCAGCACCCCGAGCCCCAGCCCGGTGACGTCAGTGAAGGAGGCATCGGCCTCAGGCAGCGGCTGCCCGGCCGCGCGGAACTCGCCGGAGCCACCCGCGTCGCGCCCGGGAGAGCCGGGCTGCTGCCCGACCGCGTCATGCTCGTCCAAGCCGGCCGCGTCGTGCCCCGCAGAGCCAACCGCCTCATGCCCAGCAAGGCCGGCCGCGTCGTGCCCGGGAGAGCCGACGCTGGCGTATCGGACCGCGACGCCGTGCACCTGGCGCATCCAGGCCAGCCGGCCGTCGGCCAGGCCGCACGCCCGCGCAGTCAGCCGCCGGTTCTCGACGACCGCGGCCGGGTCGTCGCCCACCGCCCCGCCAAGGTTCAGCGTGTCGTACGGCGCGGCGCTGACGCCGCCGCCCCGGCCGGTGAACAGGAAATGCACCCCGGGTGCCAGCTCGGCCGGCCGACCGAGCTCGGCCGGTCCGAACCCGGTCCGGTGCTCGTCACCGCCGAACCTAGGCTGGTGCTCATCGCCGCCGCTGCGCGGTGGCTGGGTGCTCACTTGAGGAAGTCTGGGACGTCGAGATCGTCGTCTTCCTCGAAAACCACGGACGAGCGCCGGGTGCTGGGTGCGTCCGGCACCCAGGGGGCGCCCGTTCCTGGGCCTGTCCGGCCTGGGCCCGGCGACGGCTCGGCGGCGTCAGCGGCGGCGGAATCGGCGGCACGCGGCGCGGGTACGCCGCCGGAGACCGCACCCGGTTCGGCCGATCCAGCCCCATCGGCGGACGGCTGGCCGGATCCGGTCCCGGCCGGGTTCGCGCCGGTGTGACCGTTGGCCGCCGCCTGCTTCGCGGTCGGCGGCTTCGCGGCCGCTTCCCTGTCATTCCTTGCGGCCGACACGGAATCCCCGGCGCCCGGTTCGGCGGCAGGACCTGGTTCGGGCTCAACCTTCGGCGCAGGCTGCGTGGCGGGCGGGACGGCGCTGTCCGGCGGCGCG